>OUNM010027412.1_pt1 | contig 58122 bp, 57 predicted proteins | sample 1769961 | NCBI WGS metagenome assembly OUNM01 (sample SAMEA3914820, study PRJEB12502) | metagenome | biome: forest; material: soil | place: USA | collected 2012-03-12 | depth 0.3 m
CCATCGGCCAGATCCCGTGCAGGCGACGGTCGAGCCGCTCAGCCTGAGTACGCAGAAAGGCGATATTGTGGTTGTGCGGCGTGTAGAAGGTGCAGACTAGAAGTACGCAGTGATAAAGGAATTCGGAGGCTTGATGCATGTCGAATGCCGCCTCCTTCAAGCGCCCCTGGGATAGGACATATTTCGCCGTATCGAGACGCCCAACCGCCGCCGGAAACCACTCGTCAAAATACTCCTTGGCCATTCTGTAGGCCTGATCGGGCGTCTTCGGCTTGGGTTCGTGGAGCGGAGTGTCGTCGCTCTCGTAGAGCGCAATCCCTTCCTTGGCGAGGTCCATGAAGAAATAACGGCCGTGCGCCAGTCCGTCATTCACGTCCTGCAAGGTATGGACAATGAAGTTGACCCGCGTGTGCAGCGTCTTAGTGATCGCGCGCTCGCGCATCAGCCGCTCGTCGGCCTTGTACCAGTAGGTCGCCCGGTCGGTGAGCTCCTTCTGGTTGACGATGATCAGCAGGTCGAAGTCGGACTGGTAGCCCTTGGCGGTGTGCGGCTCGTCAACCCAGCCGCCGCGCGCAAACGAGCCGTAGAGAACAATCTTGCGGATCCGCGCCTTGCGTCGGTCACCCGTCGCCCTGGCGTTCGCTTCCTCGAACTCTTCGAACAGGATCTGCACCACGCGCTCGAGCTCGCGCCGTTTGGCGGGGTGGCAGATGATCGACATCGGTACGCATCGGGAACATTTAAGCACAAGTGAGGACGGCTGCCCAGTTCCTTCGACCGGCATGACGCCGGTCGCCACGTCATCCGGGCGGCGACCGAGCCGGATGCCCCAACCTCGCGTTCGTCCAGCAGACCGCCTTCCATTAGGAAACGGGGACAGATGCCGTCGCCGGCCCCTTGTGCTCCAGCACGTTCGGGGTAGGCAACGCGAACTAAAGCAGTTGGTACCCGGTCTCGTAGGTTTGCAGGAAATGGATGCCGCCATGCCGATGGCTATCGGTATTCACGCCCATATATCTCGCTGAATATTATCGACCCGCGCAAGGCATTCACTGGACCGGCTAGCCATTGTAGGCTCAGGCGGCTTTAAAACGGAACCCTGACCCAGACGCTACCGCAGTAATACGGCGACCGCGCCTGCCATCAGCAGGAGTTTCACCAGCCAGCCAATGGCGTGGCTGGCGGTTATCAGCGCATCGATCTTGATGAACATGTGATTGGTGACAAGCATCGGCAACGGCGCGATCAGCCAAATCGCAAGTGCGAGTTTGACCGCACCAAGCAGGTTCGTCTTACCGAGCCTGACTGCGAGCAGGACCATGACGGTCGAGGTAAGCAGGGTAAGGGTCTGGGCGGCAATAATTCGTCCGCGCTCACTGCCCGCGTCGCGCCAGACTTCCGGATGTCGCCGATAGCGGTCGTGAAATAACACTCCGGCGAACAACCAGTCGGCAAACGAACCAAGTACCGCCCCCACAACGGCGGCCTCGACAATGGCGAAAGAGAAATTTGGCACAAACAGATCCTATCATTGTCGCTCACAAAGGAAAGAGCTCAAGATGAGTCCAGCGCTCAACTCTCCCCGTTGTGCACTATTTCCATATCCGACAATATATTGGCAGGCTCAGGTGGAATGTCCAAAGACCTGACGCTCGTTGACCAACCGCAGGGCTGACGTGTTTCGGCGCCTGCCGGTTAGGTTTAATGTGAACGGACGGCGACTTCCGGAACGCGGCGTAGAGCCCGGGAATGACTTGGATAGATGCTGTGTAGGGCGGTTCACCACCAGCGGGGCCAGCTTCGATCTGTTCTGCTTTGGATGGAAGCGAAGTACCATGCGGCGGTTCGACTCATCGGGCTGTAAATCGCAAAATCTGTCTTCCAGCTACAGGGCGTTGATGCTGTCAAAGCAATTGTTTTACAGAAGCGGCTTATGCCATCGCGCTTGCTGCCGTTCTTCGGAAAGCGTCCCCATTGTCTGGTCGGAACCGCGGCATGGGCCACCTAGCACTTTTGGGCTCGAGAGCTCATGGAGCTCGGTCACGAGGTCAAGGTGAGGCCGTCGATCGAGCATGCGCTTTGTGGGAGCGAGGTCGCATGGGAAGCCGAGCGCGATGATGCTGCACAAAGTACGGCTGATGCTCAAGCGACAGCCGATGATGCTCACGGACGCGATGCGCGGCACATGGAGCCGAGGAGTCCGGCGACGCTGGCCGGATGTCGCACATGCTCTATTATTCCCGACCCTTGGCACTGACGTGGAGAACCACCGTGACGCCCTTTCCGCATGATATCTTCACAGAGCCAAGTGATGTTGATCCCGACACGCTTGCCAACCTGGGGCCTCTCACGCGTCTGGCCGGGCGATGGGAAGCCCACAAGGGCATCGATCTGAACCCAAAGGCTGAGGGCCCCGAGCGCCGTGTCTTTATCGAGCGGATCGCGTTCGATGCGATCGACCCGCAGGCCAATGGGCCGCAACTATTCTATGGCCTTCGGTATCACATCCACATCACGACCAAGGAAGAAGACATCACCTTCCACGAACAGGTCGGCTATTGGCTGTGGGAGCCGGCAACCGGACTCATTCTGCAAACTCTAGCGATACCCCGCGGACAGGTAGCGCTCGCTTCGGGCCAAGGCAAAGCTGGCGACGATCGGCTGACATTGACGGCAACGCGAGGGGAAACCGAGTACGGCATCTGCTCAACGGCCTTCCTGGATTATGGGTTTCGCACGGAGAACTACCGGATCGACGTCGCATTCCACGGTGATGATGCGTGGAGTTATGACATCCGGACCACTCTTGCAGTCCATGGTCGTGCCGAGCCGTTCGAGCACCATGATCAGAATACGCTCAAGCGGGTGGCTCCAGCAAAACCCAATCCGCTCATGCAGATTATGACGCATCGGCTGAAGCAGACGCCGACGCAAACATAGCGAGCTCATAGACGGAGCGGCCGCTTTCCGGCTCGTTAGGATGCTGTCACCGTAGCATGACTGACCGGGTGGGACGGCGCATGGACAGTGACGTTAGCGCGCGCCCCTTGCTTCCATGGCTTGCCAGCTGCGGCGGTCGAGGAGCAGGTCGACGCTATCGCACCATTGGTTACCCACAAACCACGTCCTCTCTCTCCGTCCAGTTTCATGAAAGCCCAGGCGCGTCAGCATCCGGATGGTCGCTGTGTTGCGTGGATCCACGTCAGCCAGGGCGGCTTCCAAAAAATGGACTTCGAATGCGCGGTGTATCACCACCTGAAGAGCCTCGGTCGCAAAATCCCCGCCTCCAGGTATCCGGGCGAAAAATGAGGCCGACCTCGGGAAAGCGGTAGAAGCCAGCCTTACCGATCACCAGGTGAGCATGTTCGACGATGAAATCCTCACCCTTGCCAGGCTCGATCTCGATCATGCTGGCAAGCCACCCCTCCGATTTTTTTAGAGTGTCATGTGGTGGCGTCGACCAAAAAGCGGGTCGCCCGCGCATCGCTCAGAATACTGTGAATTGGCAATAGATCGGCCGAGGTGGCTGGCCTGAGTAGCAGACGCTGGGTTCGTATCTGGGCCATGCCGACAGCGTAACAGCAGCCCTGATCGACGTCCGCCCTCGCCAGCATCCGATGCGGCTCGTCAACCAGGCCATATTTTGTTGTCTTGATCGCATGAGCAGACCCATCTGGCACGCGGCAGCCAAATAATTTCGCCAGCGGCTGACTCGGTCAGGGGCCAGCATGGCCGCGTGTCGCGACGCCTCCTGTGCACTCACGTTGCGGCAGATCGCGCTATCGCGTGGCCGATCGGTGGAACCCTGCTCACGGTAGAGGGTTAACCATATTCTCTTGGGCCGTAACGACCCCCAATTCCGGTCGTCTGCCGTCCAGGGAAGCGAGCCTTGGTGAAGTATCTTTGGCTTAAGATCTCGAATTAGGGAGGTTTTTAATGTTGAGATTTGCAGGCCAAGTGCCCCTGGCGACCCTTGTGGCCGGCACCATGGTGCTCAGCGGCTGTGCCACGACCGGATCCGTGAAACGGGCCCAGGCTGCCGCCGATCAGGCTGCGGCGGCGGCCCAGGCCGCCGGAGCCGCCGCGCAGAGGGCCCAAAGCAGCGCGGATAGCGCAGGCAGCGCTGCCCAACACGCCCAGGCTACCGCCGACAGTGCGGGAAGCGCCGCGCAAGGTGCTGCGGCCGATGCTCACAGCGCGAACGCTCGGGTCGACGACCTAGCGGCCAAGGTCCACAAGTTGGAGATGCGTCACCACGCCAAGCGTCACCACCGTCACCACCGGCATCATGCAAGGCATCATCAGCCGCAACAGCAGCCGGCGGAAAAGTGAGACTGCTGCCGTCGGTTTAATTGCAATTGGCTCTGGTCGGCGCACGGCGTCCGCAGATGCGGCGTTGCGCTGGCGAGAGGCTCGGCACTCCTGCCTAGCGGCAGGCGGTGTCCGATCCAATTCATAGTGGACGGCGGGTGGCACCGCCGCGCCTATCGCTCCTCGCCCTTCAAATGCGGCCAATGAAGCACTGAGCGCGATACGCCCCGCTCCGCAAGCCTGTCATCCTGTGATATGAAAGCGGAGCGCGCGACGCAGGCCGGAGTTCAGTGATGGCGACGGATCCAGCTTTCATGGAAGGCTATCATGCCGCTACGATGCGGCACAGCCGGGAGCAGTGCCCCTATCCGTACGATACGCCGCAGCACGCCGAATGGCTTGCGGGATGGGAAGCCGGCGACGATCGCGACGAGCTGGGCGGAGACAGTTCCGACTGACAGCGATGGTAACGCGGTGCCGCGCTCGTTGAGCTAGCGCGGAAAACAGCCGCGTTTGACGCACAGCACGCCGCTCTGCGTGCGCGGGACGGGTTGCATGCGCGCTTCATGCTGCGATGCAAAGTCGGCATGCCCGTGTGCTTGTCCGACTCATGGAACGGACTGACCGTTCGCCTCGTTCCGGCCGTGCTGCGGCGCCCATTTCGAGACGTCCGTTTCGCACCCGAGCTTCCCTTCCTAAAAGACAGGATCACCGTGCAGATCGTCTACTACAAGGATGCCGTCGGCAATTTCGGCGACGACCTCAACGAAGTGATGTGGCCTCACCTGCTGCCCGAGGATGTACGCTCTGCACCCGACACGGTGCTGGTCGGCATCGGGAGCCTTCTCGACCAGGCGCGCTTCCGCGATGTGGAAACCAAGGGTAAGCGCGTGTTCGTGTTCGGCTCGGGCGCGGCCTATGGGCAACTCCCGGATGACTGGCGACGCTGGAACTATCTCGCGGTGCGCGGCCCGCTCACTGCCGCGTTGATCGAACAGCCCCAGGCGGCAGTGACCGACAGCGCGGCGTTGCTCGCGCGCCTTCCGGAGCTGGTCGCGCCGGCACCCCTGCGCGACGAGATCCTGTTCATGCCGCATCACCGCACGCTGGTGAACAGCCGCTGGCGGGAAGCGGCTGAACGCGCCGGACTCACCTTCGTCGATCCGCAATGGACCCCGGACCGAATCCTCGCCTGCTACGCGCGCGCGCGGCTGGTCGTCACCGAGGCGATGCACGGAGCGATCGTCGCCGACACGCTGCGCATTCCGTGGATCCCGGTGATGATCTCGCCGGAGGTGAGCATCTTCAAATGGCGCGACTGGGCCTCATCGTTGGGCCTGCCCTACAACCCGGTAGCGTTGCCGCCGACGGCGCATCTCGAATCCTTCCGCTACGACCGGATCACCCGCCTTACACAGGCGAGCGGGCGCAGTGTCGCCCATGCCGACGCCGCCCAGCAGACCGACGGCGAGCTGCTGGAGGATTTCGCGCGTCGCTACAGCAACGAGCCCAAAGTGATCGACGCCGTCCAGGCGCCGAGCGGTGTGAAGAAGCTGCTCAAGGGCGCGATCTCCTCACTGGATGGCCCCCGGGTGGCCGCGGCTGTCAGGGCGTTGCGCGCCGTGGCCGCGGGGCAGAGCTTCCTCAGCGGCGACGCGATCTTTGCGGAACGACTGGGCCAGCTTGAGGCGGCCAGGACGAAGCTAGTCGAGGCCGTCCGCGCCGGCTGAGGGTATTAGACTTTGCGGAGGCGTTCAGCGCCTCCGCAAGACGCGCGCGAGCGCTACCGCGCGGAACAGCTGCGTCCGGCCACCGGGGAACAGTGCCAATGCCCCGAGGAAGAGTGTGTAGGCCGCCGCCACCGCCAGCATGAGGCCGACGAAGCTCGACCAGATCGGACTGTGGGCGAGCAACCCCAAAACCGCTCCGCTGATCGCGGTCGCAGCGCCGATCGGCCCGAGCAGCCGCAGGGCATCCGCGCGACCAACCGGACCACTGCGTGTCACCGCCCACCACATCGCCGGAATCTGCAGCAGGGCGCTGGCCAACGCGACCGAAATCGCCACACCTTTAGGCCCCCAAAAAATGCCGACCAGATACCCGATGACGATCGCCATCGATCCGAGCCCGCCCCATTTGAGCTGTTCCTCGGCGCGGCCCTGACTGACGAACAGCCAGGAAGCTGCCTGGCGCAGCTGGAGGGTGAGCGCCGCAACGCCAAGCCAGGCGAAGATGGGAGCCACGTCCGACCAGCGCGGGCCGAGCAGCACCAGGATCACCGGCTTGGAGAAGACGATCGTGCACAGGATGCCCGGTGTCGTCAGCATCAGGATGCCACTCAGCATCGCGAGATAAGCGTCGCGATATTCGGCGCTCTGTGCGGTCAGTCGCGACAGTAGGGGCACCGCGACCCGGGCCGCCGGGGCCGTCATTTGCCACAGCGGCTGGAACATCAGCTTGTACGCGCGATCATAGATGCCGAGCGCACCCGCTCCAAATCGTGCGCCGATCAGGATATGGCCGAGATTGGTGATCAGATAGCCGAGCAGATTGTAGCCAGTCACCGTGCCGCCGAAGCGGACGAGGTGGAAGGCGTCGCGCTGGATGCGCGGACCCGAGGGGCGCCAGCCCGAGAGTCCCCATGCCAGCGCCACCGTGGCGAACCCGTTGGCGAGCTGCATCGCCACCAGCGACCAGTAGCCGAGGCCCGCAAGCGCGCCGACGACGCCGACAACCACGCTCACCAGCAGCGCGCCGACCTCGATCAGCGCGATCGCGCCGAAACGCATCCGTCGGTTGAGGATGGCCATATGCTGCGCAGCGAGGCTGGAGAGCAGCAGCGCACCCGCCATCGCCATCATCACCGGCATCACCGCCGGCGTGTGGTAGAAGATCGCGGCGAGCGGCGCGGCGACCAGCGCCACCAGAGTGAGCCCACAGCCGATGACCACGTTGAGCCAGAACAGGCTGGAAAGCTCGGACTGGCTGATCGTCGGGCGCTGGATCGTCGCGGCGGAAAGGCCAAGGTCTGTCAGCAGCAGAGCGGCCGCCACCAGCGGGCCGACCATCGCGACCAGGCCGAAGTCGGCCGGCAGCAACAGGCGCGCCAGTGCGATCTGGCTGCCGAACTGGAGTACGAACTTGGCCCCCTGCCCCACCAGCGTCATCGCCGCGCCCATCGCCGAGCGCGCCTTGAGCGTGCGGGCATCACCGTCGGGTGAGAAAGTGGCTGCGTCGGCGGTCGTGGCCGCCACGATATCGCTCATCGTGTCACCGTCGCGGACTGCTGGTACCCACCGCGAAGCGCCTTGCGCAGGACGACAGGCAGCTGGCGTGCGCTTTCCTGCACGACCAGCGGCAGGCTGTAGGCTCCGCCGAACAGGTAGCCCAGCGCGGCGCCGGGCCGCCGAGCCTTCAGCTCGTCCGTGAAGCCGCGATAATAATAGCAGCGGTCGACATTGCGCAGATGGCGCCGCAGGAGCGCCGCGAAGCGATGGTCGCGCGTCCGTTTGGCTTCGGCGAGCAGCTGGCGCTGCCGCCGGCGCAGCCGGTCGAGATCGCCCGTGGTTTGCACCTGCGTCAGCGAGTCAGGGCGGACGAGGTAGCGATACATCGGCTCGGGGTGCAGCCACCAGTGTGCGCCGGCCCGCAGGCAGTCGACATAGAGCGCGAAATCCTCGGCGAAGCGGACCTTCTCGTCATATCGCAGGCCAAATTGCGCGAGGAAACCACGACGCATCATCGGCTTCAGGAAACCGTAATTGGTGCGCGGCGCATCGGGCGATGAGATGTTACGCGCGATGAATTCGGGCAGGTCGATGGCGCGGGGCGCGGGCAGGAAGCCCGGCTCCATCATCGGCATCGTCGATCCGCTCGCCTGATCGACCAGCATCAGATTGTCGGCAACGAGATCCGCCTTCTGCTCCTCCGCCAGCGCAATCAGCGTCGCCAGCCGGCCCGGCTCGAAGGTATCGTCGGCATCGAGCAGCGCGATCCAGGTGCCGCGCGCAGCCGCGATTCCGGCATTGCGCGCCACCGAGGGGCCGCCATTTTGTGACAGGGCTAACAGCATCACACGGGGATCAGATGCCGACATCCGCCGCACCCGGTCGCGCGTGTCGTCGGTCGACCGGTCATCCACCACGATGACTTCCAGTTCGCAACCCTGCTGCTGCGTTGCGGAAGCGATGGCAGCTTCGATATACTCAGCTGCGTTGAAGGCCGGTACGATTACGCTGGCCTGAATCATGGGGCTCTCACTTGCTGGGCCTCCCGGGTCGTCGCCTCGGAAGGAGTATCATGTCCGAGCCTGAGATTACCGTCATTATTCCCGCCTACAACGTCGCAGACTTCATCCTGCCGTGCCTGGCATCCGTCACGTCCCAGACGCACCGCCGCTGGCGCTGCATTGTGGTCGACGACGGCTCGAACGACGAGACGGCGGCGCGCGTCCGGTCGCTTGATGACACGCGTATTACGCTGCTGCAGCAAGCCAATGCCGGCGTTTCGGCGGCGCGCAACAACGGGCTGTCGCTGGCGACTGGCGCGCATGTGATGTTCCTCGACGGCGACGACCTGCTGCATCCCACCGCGCTCGCCCGCCTCGCTGATGCCCTGGCAAATCGGCCGGTGGCGGTGGCGGCATTCGGCACCTTCCTCAAGATCCTGCCCGGCGGCGCGCCTTATCCCGGGCAGAAGCCGCTCGCGCGCCATCGCTATCCCGACGGCGATGTACTCGAGACGATGCTGCGCGGCAATTTCCTCGCCAATGGCGGCCATGTCCTCATCCGCGCCGAGGCCGCCCGCGCGCTCGGCGGCTTCGACCCCGGCATCCGGCTGAGCGAGGACTGGGAGTTCTGGTGCCGGCTGGCGGCGCGCGGCGAGTTCGCCTTCATCGGCAATGAGCCCGAGGTCTTCTCGTTGCGGGTCCGCCCTGGCAGTTCGTCGGGCGGGCTTTCGGTCGACTGGGCGAACCATCAGCCCTGCCTTGCGGCGATCACAGGCAATCCTGAGATTCGCGCCCGCTTCGACGCGCGGACATGGCGCCGGCTCGTCCGCTCGATGCGCGCCAGCGGCATGTGGGAAGCGGGCCGCGTCAACTTCACCATGCGTCGCTTTGGCCCGGCGCGGCGTCTGATGCTCGGCGCGCTCCGTATCGAGCCGACCCCGAAGCGCGTCGTCATGCTGACGGCAGCGGCCTTCCAGCGCTGTACGAACCGCCCGCTCCTCTCGCGCCTCCGCTACCGGGACAGTGATATCGACGCGGACGCCTAAGCAGCGGCTCGCTGCTCGGGCCTGTGCCAAGCTGGGGCATAGTTTCATCACCTGTCCATCGGTGCGCACTTGCGTCTATTGTAGCGGTTGGTCGAGCAGATCTGACCGGAGAGAGAAAATTAAGAGGCGGCGGGGCAAGGGCGCGGGAGATGATCCCACAATGAAGCGCGACAAGCCGATGACCAACGATCCCCTCGCCCGTTCCGCCGCCCCTCCTGAGCCGGCCCGGCCGGTCGGAATGCCCGAGGCGGCGCCGCTGAGGCCGCTGGGCGGCCGGCGCATTTCTTTCTTGGCGTGGGGGCTTGCGGCGCTGGCCGGCCTTGCAATCTGGGTGCTGATCTTCAAGCTCATCTGAGCTCGCCCTCGTCCCCTTCGTCCGCCAGTCCGGACCAGATGCACAGCAGGAACAGCAGCACCAGCATCGGCGTGAACAGCAGATAGCCGCCACCTACAAGGAAAGTGGTGAGTGCCAGTACCGACAGGATCGCCGTCCTGCGCCGCCACAATGTTCCCACGAACATGGTCATGAACGCGGCGAGGCCGAACAGCCCGTAGTCCATCACCAACTTCGCGATCGAGTTCCCCGTCCCCTCCACATGATAGATGTAGCGCTCGGTGGCGCCCGGCCCGTAGCCGATCAGAATCCGCGCCTCGTGCATCAAGTCGGCGATCGGCAGAAAGGGACCGATGAATCGAGCATAGCCGCTCGATCCCGAATAATTGATCTCGTTCGCACGGCTGAGCATCGACCCCACTTGCTCGGGGAAGGCGACGCTCGCCATTACCAGCGCGAGGAGCCCCGCGATGCCAAGGCCCGCGACCCGCCCGAAATTGCGCGCGGAAAGACAGGCATAGAAGGGGATGGCAAGTACCAGCGTCAGCGCGCCCGTGCCCGAGAAGGAGAGCAGGTAGGAAATTAGATAGAGCGGCAAATATTTGCCGCGCCCGAGAACGAAATAGTCGAGCACGATCGCCAGCGCGAGCGTCTGCGAGAGGACGCTCGGCTCGATCAGGAAGAAGCCGTTCGAGCGCAGGATCGTCGATCCATAGTGCAACGTCGGATTGAAGTTGTACTGCGACTCGACAAGGATTGGACGCAGCGCCGGCACCGTCAACATGAACGAGAAGATCCGCACGCCGGCGAATTGCGCGAACCATTGCACGATGCCGGCGGCAGCGCACAGCCGTGTGTAGGACAGGAAGAGATCAAAGATCATCGTGCGGTCGAAGCGCCGGCTCGGGCCAACCATTGTGAAGCCATAGGTCATCAGGATCGCGAGAAGCGACGTGATGCTGAAGCCGAAGCGCGGATCGGGCGCGAGCAGCGCAACCAGCGTCGCGATCAGAACCCAGCCAGCGAACATCATGAACAGCGCCACGCCGCGAGCGCGGAACGACGCAATCCCGCTCAGGAAGGCCCATAGGAGCAGTCCAGCGAAGGCAGGAAGACTGAAGAACAGCGCACTGCCACCGATCATCAGACCGAAGCGCTGGAAGATCATGCAGATAATGAAAGAGGCATGACAAAAAATACGACTACGCCGCAGATAAATTTCATCGGTCCGACTGGAAATATCCAATCGACCTGAGCCAATCACCTCTTGCATTATATCAACTTGCCGCATTTTTGATCATGTCTTATCAAGGCCATCTTGCACTTTATTTGATTACACCTATCCCAGCGGCGGGTCATCCGGCGCAAGCCGGATTGGGAGAGGGTCGAATGCGGGCGCCTAGTTCTGGCCGTGTTGCCCGCGTTGCGTTGCATTGGGCCGGGCAGGAAGACTTCATGATCCGATCTGCGTTCTTCATCGCGCTCCTGGCCGGCACAGCCAGCCTTACGCCCGCCTCGCCCGCCCAGGCCGAGCCCATGGTCGCCGTCTACAAGGGCAATGGCTGCGACGGACGCGGCCGCATCCCCCGATACGAAGGCGTGATCGGGCGCAAGCTCGACGCTGTCGCCGATTTCTTCGCCGCCGATAGCTGGCCCTCGATGCTGAGCGATGCGCAGTGGGCGCTGGGCTGCTGGCAGGGCCAGCCCTATCGGATGGCGATCGGCGTGCCGCTGATCGTCAAGGGCGGCTCGCTGAGCGCGGCGGCCGCGGGTGAATATGACGACCAGTTCCGCAAGCTCGGCGCCCTCATGGTCGCCAAGGGGCAGGCCAACGCCATGCTGCGGCTGGGTTGGGAGTTCAACGGCGGCTGGTATCCCTGGACCGCCAAAGACCCCGAAGCATTCAAGGCCGCGTTTCGCCGTGTCGTCGGCGTGTTGCGCTCGACGTCGGGCCAGCACTTCACGATCGTCTGGAACCCGACCCTCGGTGCCGGCCACACCGCGCCGCAGGCCCTCTGGCCCGGCGACGATGTCGTCGACCAGATAGGCCTCGATGTCTACAATCAGAGCTGGCGCCATCAGGACACGGACCCGCAGGTCCGCTGGCAGGGATATCTCACCGGCAATTACGGGCTGAATTGGCTGGCCAGCTTTGCCGCCGCCCACGGTAAGCCGATCAGCATCCCCGAATGGGGCACCGGCACGCGCCCTGACGGGCATGGCTGGGGCGATGATCCGCTGTTCATCCATAACATGGCGGCGTGGATGCGCAGCCACAACGTGGTCTTTCAAAGCTACTGGGACTTCACCGCGTCGGACTATGACGCCACCATGTCCGCCGGCAAATTCCCGCAGACGCTGACGGCGTACAAGAAGGAGTTTGGCGGGCGGGCACACTGAAGCGCGCCCGCGCTCAGCTGTAATAGGCGCCATAGGCGGCATGATCCTGATCGATGTCGCCGTGGCCGTAGGCGGCTAGCGCGCGCATATTGACGCGCGTCGTCACCACGCCCAAGGGCTCGATGTCGAGCGCTCGCATCCGCTTCAGGGACGCCGCGGCAGTCTGCCTGAGGGTGTTCTTCCAGCGAACCACCATCAGCACGTCTCCCAGCTGCCGGAGCAGCAGGCGCGCGTCAGCCACCGCCAGCGCCGGCGCGGCGTCGAAGATGACCAGATCGAAGCGCCCCTCAAGCGCGGCGAGCAAGGACTGAATGCGGGCCGCATCGAACAGATCATGGCTGTTGCCGACCGGCTCGACGATCGGGAGCAACATTGCCCCCGAGGCCGCGTCGCGGATCAGCACATCGTCTAGCCGCGCCTGGCCACGCAGCAGCTCCACCAGCCCGAGGCGCGGGGCGAGTCCGAGCGCCTGCGCGATCATCGGTCGTCGCACGTCGGAGTCGATCAGCAGCGTGCGACTGCCCGCCATCGCCGACACCCGCGCCAGCGAGATTGCCATAGTCGTCTTGCCCTCATTGGGGCGGGACGAGGTGATGCCCACCGTCGCGACACCACCGCGCCGGGAATGGCGCAGCAGGGACAGCCGGATCGCGCGGAGGGACTCCGCGTAGAGCGAGGCCGGCAGTTCCAGCGCATAATCGATGGCCGGAATGCGGGCTTCGCCACGACGGCGCAGCGAGGCGATCTCGGGCACATTCGCGATATGTGGCAAGCCGAGCTTGCGCTCGACATCGTCCGACGTGACGAGTTTGCGGTCGAACACCTCCACCAGCCACACCGACGCCGCCGAGATGATCGTCGCCAGGCCCAGACCGATCAGCAGGATCAGCGGCTTGTTCGGCGAAACCGGCTTCAGCGGCACCTCCGCCGGCGAGAAGAGACGTGCGTCCTCATCGGCCACAAGCGCCTGACTGCTGATCGAATTGCGGCGCGTCAGAAGCGTCTGATAGGTATCGCGCAACCCGTCCGCCTTGCGCTGAAGCTCGTTGAGCTTGACGGTCGCGGCATTCGCCGCCGCCAGCGTGCCGCTGGTCCGCGCGACCGTGCCGGAGGCGTTCGCCTCCTGGCTGCGGGCAATCTGGAGATTGGCCTGCAGGCTAGAGACCTGACGCTCAATCTCGGCGGAGATGGCGCGATCGACCTCGTCGAGCTGGTCCTTCGCCTTGAGCAGGTCGGGGTGGTTCGGCCGGTAGCGGGCCTGCATGTCGGCATAGGTGGTGGCAAGCTGCGCGCGCTGGGCGCGCAGTTGCTGCACGACCGGCGACTGGAGCGCCGCGCCGACGTCCCCGCCGTTCGATCCTTGATTAAGCTGCGCCTCCGCGGTGCCCACCCGCGCCGACGCTTCCGCCAGTGCGGCCCGGCTCGCCGCCTCCTGCTGCTTGTAGAGCGACAGTTCCTGCTCGGTGAAGGTGCTGCCCTGCGTGCCGAGCAGGCCGTGCTGCCCCTTGTATTGCGCGACCGCCGCCTCTGCCTGTTCAAGTTGTCCACGCAACTCACCGAGCTGATCGCCCATGCCGCGATTGACCTGATCCACGGCGACGCGGCGCGAACCCTCCTTCACCTTCAGATATTGATAGCCAACCTGATCGGCGATCGCCTTGGCCAACGCCGGGTCTGGCGCGGTATAGGCGATCGACACGACGTTGGACTGTCCAGGCCGATCGACCTTGAGATTAGCCATCAGCATCGCCGCCGTCGTCGTCTCCCACGCCGCCGCGGGAATTGTCGCGAGCTTTGGTGTGAACGCCGAATTACGCGTGAGATCCAGCGCGCGGACCGTGCCCTGCGCCACCGCCGCGGATCGAAGGATCTGAACCTCGGTATCGGCTGCGTTGTCGGCCGTGGGCAGGCCCGGCAGAACGTCCTTGTCTTTCTCCGACACGTTCAGCTCGCGCGAATTGACGACCATGTTGGCGGTTGCGGTGTAGAGCTTGGCACGGGTGAACCCCAGCATCAGCACGACGCCCAGCACGCCGAGGAACATCACGCTGGCCAACAGCCAGCGCCGACGGAGCGCCGCCATCGCGCGACGCAGGCCATCGACACGATCGTCCGCCGGCGGCATCTGGATGCGCCGGAGGATCGGGGCTGGCTGCCGGGACGAACCCTGCGGGATGGGAATGAGGTCGTTCATCGACTTTACTTTCTGAGGGTCAGGCCGGCCATCAGCCGGTTGTCGACATAGGCCCTATAGCGGTCTGCGCCATACGAGGATTGATCGAGCCGGTCGTAACGGAGCTCGAGGGACGCGGTACGATTGACTTTGTAGGTGGCGCCCGCACCGGACGCGATCCGGTGGTCCACCCGATCGAGATTGTTGAATCGGTTGTTCTGGTAGCCGACCGACGCGCTGAGGATCAGCTGTCGATACAGCTCATGATCGACCCGGATCGTGCCCTCGGTCGACAGATAGCCGCCCGAGCCCGGAATGCCGGAATCGAGGACGGCGCGATCCCCCTGTAGGGTCACCGTAGTGAGCTGGCTCGGAAAGAACTGCACCTTGCCGTTGAAGCCGACACCGGAGAGATCGGTGTAGTGCGGCGAGCGGAAGTTCTGCGAGATATAGCCGACGCCAATGCTGCCCCGGATCAGCGCGGCCGGCTCGAAGTCGACGCCGGCCAGAATCTGATAGCCATGGGAATCGCGTTCCGGCGTATCGACCGTACCGGTGCGGAAGTTACGCTCGTTCGCGCTGGCGCTCACGAACCAGGCGAGCGACGGCGTCTGCGCATAGGAGGCACGCACTCCGAAGCGATAGCTCACATTGTCGCTGGGCTGCTGATCATAGACCGAGCCGTCAGCCAGGCGGCCATTGGCCCAGTCGTACCGGGCGACGCGGGCGTCGGCGGTCAGGCGCAGGCGGTTGAAATCATGGGTAAGCGCGACCGCGCCCGACTGCTCGTCATAGTGCACCGGGCGAATCGTCTGGGCGAAGATGTCCTGCGAGAGGCGCGACTGGTGATCGCCCTCCACCCGCGCAGCGGCGCGCAGGATGGTGTCCTGGCTAATCTGGAAAAGCCCGGACGCCGTCACCGCATAGTCGGCAATGTTCTCGCTCGTGTGATTGACGTAGCGATCAATTGTGCCGTTCGCGTCGAAATTGACGCTGTTGCTGCCCCACTGCGACTGCAACGACGCCTCCGGCCGGAAGCGGACATATTCGTCCGCCACGCGATCGTGCTCCGTGCCGAAAATATTGTCATCGTAACCGCCGCTGACCGACAGCGACGGCGACAGGATGAAGCTGCCGACAGCGATCCCCGGGGCGGCATAGCCCGGCTGCACGCGCTCCGTCACGGCCGTGTAGCGCTTGTCGATCTGAGGCGGCTCGTCGGGCAGCAGCGGCGGCTCCTGCGCACGAGCCATGGACGGCACGAGTTGCGCGCCGCCCCACAGCCCGATCAGAACGGCCCGGCGTACGGAGGATAGATAGGAACGCGCCACCGGGATCAGAAATGCCGCTCTTTGATCCTGACAGTGTCGCCCGGCTGCACGATCAGGTCTGCGGTGAGGGGCTCGCGCTCCTCGGATGCCTCACCGAGATGGCGGATCATCGCCATCTTTTGGTTGGCGCGATAGGTGAACCCGCCGGCGGTCGCGACCGCGCCCAGCACGGTCATGCCCGACTGATAGGGATATTGGCCCGCCTTGTTCACCTCGCCCAGCACATAGACCGGGCGCGAGGAGATAAGGTCCACCACCAAATGGGGGTTCTTGTAATAGCTGGCATCGAGCGTCTTGGTCAGCGACGCCGCCAGCTCGCCGACAGTCTGCCCTTGCGCGTGTACCATGCCGACGAGCGGAAACGAGATCTGGCCTTCGCTGTTGACGGTAAACTCTCCGCTCAAATTCGGCTCGCCATAGACGGTGATCCGAACCCGATCGTCTGACGCCAGTCGATAGACATACGCGGCAGGTGCCTGGGCACCACGCGGCGTTGCGGCAATGTCGGCGGCGCACGCGGCCAGCGACATCGCCAGCCCTAGACCAGCTACCACCTGCATCATCCGCTTCATGCTTTACCCTCGCTCCGTTGCTTCATGATGGATGTTCGAAGCGGGGCCAATGCTGCGTCGCAGCGTAAGTTCCTCATCCTGTCCGGTCCTCGCCATTATTCGTCGCAAGAAGCCCCCTCCCCACGCGAAATGCATCGTTGCGAGCGCGGGGATCGCCATCAAAATCGAGCCCGAGCCATGCTCGATGGCCAAAGCAATCCCGCTCGCGGTCAAGGCCGCGAAATAGGCAGCCGGGAGCAACAGAGTTGCATGCGCAAAGGGCGCCAGCACCAATCCGAGCATCACGGTCAGCACCATCAGTGGTGGCAGCATCTGCCGCAACCGCAGTCGCTCGCCATGCTTGCGGCAGGTGCGCGCTCGCCCCGAGCCGTAGCGCCAATATTGCCGTGCGAGGCCGGTCAGCGTCGAGCGCGGGAAATAGGTGACGGGAATACCGACATCGAGCCAGATTCGGCCGCCAAACGCCCGGATGCGCGCATCGAGCTCGGCATCTTCATTCGCCTCGAAGCTCTCGTCATAGCCGCCGGCCAGCTCAAAGATCTCGCGGCGGAAGGCGGCGTGATGGCCATGCTCGACGAAGCCCGACACGCGGCCCATGCGGTGCGCCGATCCGCCCGTGCCCACACGGCTGTTCTGCGCGGCGGCGACCGCGCGCTGGAAACGGCCCCGCCCGACAGTGTCGAGCCGCACCACGACGCTGTCCGCACCGCTTTTTTCCATCGCTGCCAGGAGCTTGCCGACATAGTTCGACGGATAGAGGGCATGTGCGTCGACCCGCACTATCACGCCGAAGCGCCGATCCGCCTCGACGACGGCGCGATTGACGCCCGCCGCCTGGACGCGATCGGGATTGTGGATCAGTCGGACCCTCGGCTCGCTGGCCGCCACCCGCCGCACCACCTCGCGCGTGCCGTCCTGACTGCCGCCATCGGCAACAAGGATGGCGCCGACGACTTCCGGTGGCTCGGCCAGAAGATGGTCGAGCAGGCCTTCGATATGGTCGATCTCGTTGAGCGTCGGGATGACGACACAGGCCGGGCCAAGCGTTGTCATGCGCACACCCCCTGAGGCAGCAACGCCTCGACGAAGCGCTCGCTCGACCGCGCCAGGCTGCTCTCGGCGAGGCGCTTGCGGGTGACGGCGCTATACGCGTGGACGCGCTCGGGCTCGATGGCGCGCGTCATTGCACCGACAAGGTCGGCCGTGGCGAAGTCGATACGGTTGGCGGCGGGCAGATAATCCCGGAACACGTCGATATCCGACGCGAGGATCGGCAGGCCGTGGCCCATGGCCTCCAGCATCACAAGCGGTACTCCTTCCCAGCGGGATGGCATCAAAAGCAGGTCTGCAGCGGCGAGCGCCTCTTGCGGCCGCTCGGTCCACGGCACGCAGCGGATTTCGACGCGGCCGTGAAGCTCGCCACGGAGACGGTCGCACTCCGCCGTTCCCTCGCCCGCGCCGATGAAGAGAAAGGTCCAGCCGCCCAGTCGCTCGGCGTGCCGACGGATGGAGGCAAGCAGCGTATCGATGCCCTTCTGGCGGACGTCGAGCCGGCCGAGGAACAGCGCGACCCGCGCGTCCCTGTCCAGTCCCATCGCTACCCGCGCCACATCCCTGCCGGATGACGACGGCGGATCCACGACATTTTCTACGACCGACACCGGCGAGCGGCCGCCGGCACGCGCCACCTGCGCGGCCACGGCATGCCCAGGCACGATGAAGCGGTCTGGCCGGCGGTACAGGCGCCGCCGTACCGTGTCGCCGGGCACGCTGGCGCGGCCCAGCTCCTCCATGCGATGGGCCATCGGGACATAGCTGATCAGGAAGCTGTCGGCGGGCGCAGCGAGCATCGGCACCGCGCAATTTTCGATGCGCCCCTGTATCAACAACACGGCATCAGATCGCTCGGCCGCGAGGAGATCACGGAACGCGCGTGCATAGTTCCGTCGGAGACCGGCGAGATAGGGCTCGGCTCGGCGCTTGTAAAAACCCCAACCCCGCGCCTCAAAGCGCTCCGACCCGAACGGCCTCAATCGCTCCTCGAGGCGCGCATTGCCGACCGGAAAGCGCATCGCGATCCGGCTATAGGCTCCGCTGTCGACGAGCGCCGGCAGGAAGCGCAGGAACATTGCCTCATGGCCGCCGAAATCGAGGCTGTCCTGAATGACCAACAGCGAACGGGTCATCGCCGCCCTCCTTGTAGGTGGGCCAGCAGCGCCTTTTCGTAAGCGGCGCGGGTGCTGGCGCCGATCTCCTGCCAGTCCGGCACGCCATGGGCCGGAGGTTGGGTGGGACGACGGTCGATCGAAGAGACGATGGCGCCCGCAAGGGCGTCGACATCCTCGGGCGGCACCAGCGCGCCGGCACCGGGCGCCTCGCACAACATCGTGCGGAAGGCGCCCAAATCGCTGGCGATCAGCCAGCGGCCGAGCTCTGCGACAAGGTGAAGGACGCCGCTCGCGTCGATGGTGCGATAGGGGAAGATAAAGGCGTCCGCGCTCCGCAACAGCGCCGCCATCTCCTCCTCGCCGAGTCGGCGATCGCGGAGCACGAACTCCGCTCCCAGCCCCAGTTCGCGGGCGCGGTCTCGGATCGGCTCGACCGGCATCAGCGCCTCGCCGGCGACGATGATCTCAAGCCGGGCGCGCGTCGCGGGATCAATCCGGCCGAGCGCCTCGACCAGCAGGTCAGCCCCCTTGTAGGCCTGGAGGCGCCCGAACAGCACCACGCGCCAGCGCTCCGGAGCCGGACGCGGCTGAGGCGCAGCGGACATCAACGGCAGCAGCCCGTGCGGAACGATGCTGATCGTCGCCTCGTCGAGCCCCCGCTCGATCAGCGCATCCCGGCCTTCGGCGGTGTGGACAATCAGATGGTCGACCGCCGCCAGAACATCCTCATAGCCGCTGCGCTGGAGTCGGCTGACGGGGCGGCCGTTGAAGGGTTGAATGTCATGGACGGTCATCACGACCGGTCGCGATTGGCGGATGCGGGCGATCGCACGGCGGTCAAGCAGCGGCAGCGCCGCCCACTGGAAATGCACTAGATCGTGCCCATCGCGCTCCGCCCGCCGGGTCAGCCCGCGCAGCCCGGCAGCGTGCTCTACGCCCTTCAGCACCCTCGCGACGCGACCGGTCCGGCGACGTGCGCCATCGGTCAAGGGATAGAAGAAGCGATCGACACGGGACGCCGCCAGCACGTCCTCCTCGCCCGGCCGCAGCCCGCGCGTCGCCCACAGCACGTTGATGCCGTTAGCGGCCAGCCCCGCCGACAGCGCCGCATCATAGGGCGCCGTGAAGAGGGACGGGTCTACCTGCAGCACCGACAGCGGCCGGTGGAGGACACCGGCACGCGGCCGCGCTTCGGCGAACCCAGGTTCCAACTCCGCGCGCATACGATCCTGTCCAGCGTTCAGAACGAGCCCTTGCTCGCCAAAACGGCCGGTACAGTCCGCACGAGGATCGAGATGTCGGTGCCGATCGAGCGCCGGCGGCTATAGACGGTGTCCATCGCCACTCGTCGACGATAACTGGTGTCGTTGCGGCCGCTCACCTGCCACAGGCCGGTGATGCCGGGACGAACCGCGCAGTAGAAGCGGAAATAGCGACCGTAGCGGATCACTTCCGCCTGCACGATCGGCCGCGGGCCGACTAGGCTCATATGGCCGGCGAGCACATTGACGAGCTGGGGGAGCTCGTCGAGGCTCGACTTGCGCAGGAAACGGCCGAGCGGCGTGATCCGGGGATCGGAGCGCAGTTTCTGGTCCATGGCCCATTCGGCGCGAGCTGCCGGATCGGCCTCGAGATGGCGCCGTAGCCGCTCCTCGGAATCACGCACCATCGTGCGCAATTTCAGGCAGGGAAACGACTGCCCAGCCCGCCCGATTCGACGATGTGCGAAGATCGGCGATCCACCATCCTGGAGAAAGATGCAGATTCCGAAAATCACGATGACGGGAAACAATATCGTCAATGCCAATATGGCTACGACAACATCAAGAGTCCGTGACAAATTAGCATCGAAAACATGAACCATAGTACGTTGTTCAATCGGCCCTGTTGAAGCAACCGTATATCGACCGATCGGCATACGCGATCGAAAGAAGCCATCATACATCATGGCTCATCCTTCCGAGTTACAACCTTAACGCTGCGGTGCAATATCTCTATTTTATGTTGGGATGCCCACCCTTTTCCTATGCAACTCGACCCCCTTTGACACCCAACTCATCGCAATCGCTAAATGTTAATTAGGGTCTGTTTTCACTTCATCGTTGAAAAGCCACGGCTCACCCCAGTCAGATGGTCTCATTATGTTCGCTTCCGGAAATCGGCGGAAGGTGCGATTCCGTAACGGAAAGGAAAGAGGACAAGGTTCGAATCAGCCAGGACGGCTGGGTCGAGCGCTCTACGCCGCAGCCGTCGACAAGTTCCACCGGAAAGAAAATCATGGAGTCGTCTCGCGCTGGGGCGACCGCCCCGGGATATCGCCTAGGCCGACTGAGGCGTCTTTTTGTGCGGTGCGGCTTCGGTCGCGAACTGCATGACGCCGTCCTCGATCCGGCCGAAACTGAAGCCCGCCCAATCACGCAGATAGTTCTGATGCAATCGCCAGGGCGCCCGCGATCCCTGCCGCGGCAGCATCGCCTCGGCACGCTTCACATAGCCGGACGTGAAGTTGACCATCGGCCGCGGCTCGACGTCTCTACCCGGCACCGGCGTAGCGCTCGCAAATCCATGACTGTCCATATATTCGAGCAGACGCACGACGTAGCGGGCGCTAAGATCGCATTTCAGCGTCCAGGAGGCGTTGGTGTAGCCGAAGCCGAAAGCGAAGTTCGGCACGCCGCTCAGCATCATACCTTTGTAGATGAGCTTGGTGGAGAGATCCTGCGGAGAGCCGTCGATGTCGAACGCGATCCCACCCATCACTTTGATGGCGAGCCCGGTCGCGGTGACGATGACATCGGCGTCGATCGTCCGGCCCGAACTCAACCGGATACCGTGCTCGGCGATTGCCTCGATTGTATCCGTCACAACCGACGCCCGCCCCTTGCGGATGGCCGCAAACAAGTCGCCATCGGGCACGAGGCACAACCGCTGGTCCCAGACATTGTAGGCGGGACCGAAATCGCGTTCGACATCATGGCCCGGACCGAGCGCGCTTGATACGCGCTTCAGGATCATTCGGCGCGCCATGGCGGGCCGGCGGCGGGCAAAGCCGTAGATCAGCGTGCTGATCGCGATATTCTTCCAACGTACCAGACGATCGGTGAGGCCGGGCGGCAGCAGCTTGCCGAGCCAGCGTCCGATGGGGTCGACCGACGGCATGGCGAGGATATAGCTCGGCGAGCGCTGGAGCATCGTCACGTCGGCGCCGCGCTTGGCGAGTTCGGGCACCAGGGTGACCGCAGTTGCCCCGCTGCCGATCACGACCACGCGCTTTCCCGCTAACGCAAGATCCTCCGGCCAGTGCTGCGGATGGATGATCGGCCCGGCAAAGCGATCGGCGCCGGGCAGGACGGGCTCATAGCCACGCTGATAGTCATAATAGCCGCTGCAGACGGAAAGGAAGCGGCCAATGAAAGAGGTGCGCCCGGCGTCGGTCTCCACTTCGACCGTCCACCGCGCCTCATCTGACGACCAGGAGGCGCTCACGACGCGGTGGCCGAAGCGGATATGGCGATCGATCCCGAAGGCCCGCGCGGTCTCTTCGATATAGCGCTGGATCGAAGCGCCGTCGGCAATCATGCGTCCTCTGAACGGACGAAACGGGAAGCCGAAAGTCGGCATGTCGGAATCCGAGCGGATGCCTGGAAAACGGAACAGATCCCACGTACCGCCGATCGCGAGACGGGCTTCGAGGATGACGAAGCTCTTCCTCGGCCGCCCCTCCTTCAACCGACAGGCCGTATCGATCCCGGATAGGCCGGCGCCGACGATCAGTACGTCGAAGGATTCAAGAGGTTCGACCGGGGCTGTCATGCGAAACCAGCATCCCCCCTTGGCGCGTGGCTCGCAAGCGTTCTCCGGCGGGGAAGGCCGCCCATTTCGATGTAGGATTTCCCCGGTCACTGTCGGCGGACGACGACCCCCGCCTCTTTCCCAGACCAACAGAACCACCACGACACGGCTTCCGACCGTGTGCATGTGTGAGAGCGGCAATAAAAGATACCACTCGTATGAAGTTGCTCGCGCCCCATTCAACCGAGCGAGCCTCGACCGCCTGATGCCCTTGGTCACCACCGATCACATCGCCAGTCGAGCCCCAAATCTGTGCGAGTGGAATTACGAAAATGGCCCAGGGGTTTACCGACGCTCCGACAGCGTGGGCTAACAATTGGCACGTTGATGCCGCCACCTTGTTGAGCCCTGGACGTGCAGTTCTCCATCCCGGCAACGGCTCTGCCACTATGCCGCACACGTTGAAGCAGACCCGTCCGAACCACCCCAATAGACCCTCCTGCAGACGGGGAGGACTTTTCGTTGTTACCGTCGGCCGAAATTTCAGCGGGGCATTCCCGATGATCTCATCGAGGGTGTAACCAAGGCCGAAGGCGCTACGTAGGCCGGTCAGGGAGTGGGAATGCCGGACGGCGAGGATCAGCTCAAGGCGTGGATGATCGGCGGGCTGGACGGTGATGCTGCCGCCCATGCAGCACTGCTGCGCGCGCTCGTGCCGCTGCTGCGCTCCTTCTATCGCCGCCGGCTGCGCGGCGACGAGGCCGATCTAGAGGATCTGGTGCAGGAGACATTGATAGCCGTGCACACCAGGCGCGCCACCTACGACCGCGAGCGCCCCTTCACGGCGTGGCTCTATGCGGTCGCGCGCTACAAGATGATCGATCATTTCCGCCGGCTCCGGATCACGGTCCCGGTCGAGCATCTTGCGGACATACTCGTGTCCGAAGGGTTCGAAGACGCAAGCTCAGCCCGTCTGGATGTCGAGCGCCTTCTCTCCGGCCTATCGGCGAAGCAGGCGCAGGCAATCCGGGACACGCGCATCGAGGGCCTCAGCGTCGCCGAAGCCGCGGCGAAAGCCGGCATCGGCGAGTCCGACGTGAAGGTGTCGGTTCATCGAGGGTTGAAGGGGCTGATGGCGCGCATCAGGGGGGATGCACGATGAACACAGAACAGCTCATTCAGTCCCTCACCCAGGACGTGCCTCCCGTTGGGCGCAATGTCATCGGGCGCCGGATCGCGCTCGGCATCTTCGGCGGTGGAGCGATCAGCACTGCTATGGTCGTCGCCGTTTTGGGTGTGCGTCCCGATCTGCACAGCGCGATGATGGGATTCCCCTTCTGGATGAAGTGGGGGTACACGGTCTCGCTCGGCGCCTGCGCGCTCTTCGTGACCGCGCGGCTCGCTCGCCCGATCGAACTGTCGTTGCGGTGGCTTTGGCTGATGGCGATCCCGGTGCTGCTTCTGGCAGGCATCGGCATCGGCGAGCTTGGAAACGCGCCCTCAAGCCGCTGGCTGGCGATGTGGCTCGGGCATAGCTGGCCTCTATGCCCCTGGCTCGTGCTGATCCTCGCCCTGCCGATCTTCATCGGGCTGCTCTGGTCGTTTCGCAGGCTCGCTCCCACCCGGCTACGTGCCGCCGGGGCGGCCGCCGGCCTCTCGGCGGGCGCATGGTCGGCGACCATCTATTGCCTGCACTGCCCGGAGATCGCGGCGATCTTCGTGCTGACCTGGTACAGCCTCGGCATCCTGATCGCCGCGTCGCTGGGTGCGCTGCTCGGGCCGAGGCTGTTGCGCTGGTAGGCCTGTAATCCGTCCGCGAGCAACTGCGTAGGAGGCCGGCCTATCCTCGCGATATCGAAAGGAGAAAAATCCGTGCGCAGTCTGACGATGATTGCGGTCCTTGGCTTTGCGGCCACACCGGCGGTGTCTGCCGATCCGCTGCACCCCACGGTTGTAGAGCTCTACCAAAGCCAAGGTTGCTCTTCCTGCCCGCCAGCGGATCTGGTACTGAATGAGTTGGCGAACAGACCGGACGTGCTCGCCCTCAGCTTCGCAGTGACCTACTGGGACCAACTCGGCTGGAAGGACAGTTTCGCCCAGCCCGCTTTCACCCAACGCCAATGGGACTATGCACACCGCGGCGGCCGGGGCGAGGTCGCGACGCCGCAGGTGATCGTCAACGGCCGGGGAGCGCTGGTCGGCAATCACCGCGCCGATGTGGATGCCGCCATCGCGCGCTATGACCGGGGTACTGGCGGCCCAGCGATCCAGACCGAAGGGCGCTTTGTCACGCTCGGTGCAGGCAGTGGCGACGCGACGCTCTGGTTGGTCCGCTACGATCCGCGCACGATTGCCGTGCCTATTCGTGCAGGCGAGAATTCGGGGCGTACCATTCCCCACCGCAACATCGTCCGCCAGCTAACGCCGCTCGGGCACTGGACGGGAATGCAGGCGCGCTTCCCGATTCCGCCTGCGCCCGCCGGACTGGCCACGGCCCTGCTGTTGCAGTCGGGTCCTGGCGGACCGATCATCGCGAGCCGCCGCATGTAGGCTGGACGCGCGGAGAACCGGCATCCACCGGTCGGTCGCTCATCCAATGCGCACAGCTGCCTGCGGGAAATCGCCCTCCACCACCTCCCCGATCTGGCGCGTGATGCCGCACGTCAGAGCCTCGGGTACCGTCACCGCAAAGCCCCGCGCGACCAGTCCCTCGATCGCCCAACGTACGCAGTAATCGGCCGCCACGCCGATTACGATTACTTCTTCGACGCCCTTGACCTTGAGCGCGTCGAAGAAGGCGTCGCGCGGAGTTGTCGGAGCGGCCGGAGGGCATATCGGCGCTATCACGAGGCCAGGCTCGGCCCACATATCGAACACGCCTTTCTCCGTCCGATAGACCGGGATGGCGGGATCGAGCGCGGTGGGGTCCAGCATGTTGTCCCAGCCCGCGGTGCCATGCACGCAGTGGATCGGGAAGTCCTTGGCCTCGGCCGAGGCCTCATAAACCTCGGGCAGATGCGTATCAAAAGTAAAGAGCACGCCTGCTGTCTCGGCCGGATCGAGGCCAGCGAGCCACTCGCGCATCGGCCCAACGAGCCGCTCCGCACCCGGGACACTCAACGCTCCGTCAGCAGCTATGAAATCCCGCTGAGTGTCCACGACGACCACGAAACGCGCCATCTCTGCCCTCCTAAGGAGCTTCGCTTGACATATGCTCATCTCGCACATAAGTAAAGCGCATAGAGAATATAAGGGGTCAGCGATGGCTGAGGCCGAATTCCTACAAGGCTATGACCCCGCCGCCTACGAGCGCCCTTCTGTCACCGTCGACCTGGTCTTGCTGGGCTTGCGGAACGACAGGCCGACGGCGCTCTTGCTTCAGCGCGACCAGCACCCTCATGCCGGACGCTGGGCACTGCCGGGCGGTTTCGTGGGCATCGACGAGGATCTCGACGACGCCGCAACCCGCGTCCTCCACGATAAGGCCGGGATCGCCTCCGCCCATCTCGAGCAACTCTACACTTTCGGAGCGCCCAAGCGCGATCCGCGGACGAGGATCATCACCGTCGCCTATCTCGTGTTGCTTCCCGAGCAGGCCCTTGCTGCAGCGCTCAGGGCGGCACCGGCACTCCTCCCCGCCGCCCTCATAATGGCCGGATCCACCGAGACGCGGGGCCCGATCGCTGCGATCTCCCCGGATGGCGAACCCCTACCCCTCGCCTTCGACCATGGCGACATACTGGCGCTCGCCCTGCGACGGTTGCGCGGCAAGCTCGACCATTCGGAGGTCGGCTTCGCGTTGCTGCCCGAGCTGTTCACTCTACGTCAGTTGCAGGACGTCCACGAGGCGATCCGGGGGACGGCGCTCAACAAACCTGCCTTTCGGCGCCGCATGTTGGACCGAGGCTGGCTTGCCCCCACCGGTGCGCGCGAGACGGACACCTCCCATCGCCCCGCCGAACTCTTCCGATACCGAAAGCCCCTCTGATCCCGATATCCGCGGAACCGTTACCATGGCCGTCACCGACATCGCCACGCGCACCTACAACCATAATTTCCGGTTCGATCCGATCGTGCGCAGTCTGCTCGACACCGATTTCTACAAGTTATTGATGCTACAGATGATCCGGCATCTCCACCCGAAGACGCAGGTCACCTTCTCACTCCTCAACCGGACAAAGAGCGTACGGCTTGCCGACGTGATCGACGAGGCCGAGCTGCGCGTCCAGCTCGACCATGCGCGCGACGTGCGCTTCTCGAAGAAGGAGCTGATCTGGTTGGCCGGCAACAGCTTCTACGGCAAGACCCAGATGTTCGCGCCGGAGTTCATTGCTTGGCTCGCCGACTTCCGCCTGCCTCCCTATGAGCTCCGAAAGGTCGACGGGCAGTACGAGCTGCGCTTCGAGGGGCCGTGGACCCACACGACGATGTGGGAGATCCCTGCACTCGCGATCATCAACGAGCTGCGTTCGCGCGCGGCGATGCGCGACAAGGGCCGCTTCGCGCTCGACATACTTTATGCCCGTGCCAAGGCGAAGCTCTGGCAAAAGGTGGAGCGGCTGCGCGAGTTGCCCGATCTCGTAATCTCGGACTTCGGGACGCGCCGCCGCCACGGCTTCCTTTGGCAGCGCTGGTGCGTCGAAGCACTGAAGGAGGGCTTGGGCAGCCGCTTCATCGGCACCTCCAACGTGCTACTGGCGATGGACGCGGACCTGGAGGCGATCGGCACCAATGCCCACGAACTGCCGATGGTCGCGGCGGCCTTGGCGACGGACGACGCTGCAGTGGCGCTGGCGCCGTATCGCGTCTTGGAAGACTGGCGCCAGCATTATGGCGGCAACCTGCTGATCGCGCTGCCCGACGCCTTCGGCACGACCGCCTTCCTGGCCGGTGCGCCCGACTGGCTGGCCGACTGGACCGGCTTCCGTCCAGACAGCGCGCCGCCGATCGAGGCCGGCGAACAGATTATTCGCTGGTGGCAGGACCATGGCCAAGACCCGAGCTCCAAGTTGCTGATCTTCTCGGATGGCATGGACATCGACACGATCGAGGAGACTTATCGCCACTTCCACGAGCGTGTCCGTATGAGCTTCGGTTGGGGCACAAACCTCACCAACGATTTCCGCGGCTGCGCCCCTGACGGCGCGACCGGACTGGAGCCAATCTCGCTGGTCTGCAAGGTGACCAGCGCCAACGGTCGGCCGGCCGTGAAGCTCTCCGACAATCCCGAGAAGGCGACTGGCGATCCCGCCGAGATCGATCGCTATCTGCGCATCTTCGGATCGACTGACCGAACGGCACGAGCCGTCTTGGTCTGACCGGGAGCCTACAGATCGGGCAGCGCCTGATCCGCGATGCCCCAGTCCCGCAGCGCCTTGCCCGCCGCCCGCTCGACGAGCGTCGCCGCGTCGCTGATGTCGAAGGGGTGGGCGTTGTCCAGTTCAGCCAGTTCGTCCCAACTAATAGGCGCCGCCACCCAAGCCGCGTCGCGGGCTCGCGCCGAATAGGGGAGAACAGCGGTCGCGCCCCGCTCGTTGCGCAGCCAATCAAGGAAGATGCGCCCCTTGCGCTCCACCTTGCGCATGTTGGCGGTGAAGCGCTTGGGGTGCGCCTCCGCCACCGCGCGCGAGAAGCGGCTGGCGAAATCCTTGACCTTGGGCCAGTCCGCCGATTGATCGAGCGGCACAACGACATGGACACCCTTGCCGCCCGACGCCATCGGGAAGCTCGCCATCCCCATCTCGCCGAGCAGATTGCGAAGCTGCGCGGCGGCATGGCGGACATCGGCGAAATCTAGCCCCTCATCGGGGTCGAGATCGAACACCATGCGATCGGGATGCTCGATATCGGCGGCGAGCGCCCCCCAACCGTGGAACTCGATCGTCCCCATCTGCACGCAGCTTAGCAGCCCGGCGCCGTCGTTGATCACGAGATAATTCTCGACCCCGCCATCCTTCTCGCGGATCGGCACATGGTCCACATGTGGGCCGAAGCTGCCGGCGTCATGCTTCTGGAAGAAGCAGCGTCGGCCGCGCCCCTGAGGACAGCGTACAAGACTGGTCGGCCGGCCCGCGAGCCAGCGCAACATGGGCTCGGCGAGCGCGGCATAATAATCTGCCAGGTCGCCCTTGGTCGTCCTGTCCTTCGGGAAGATCACACGATCCGGATGCGAGATGGGGATGCCGAACGGCTTCGCGTCGCCGGCGGCCTTGGTGGGCGGATCAACGGGGCGCTCAGGAACCACCTCCTCTGGCGTCTTGTCGTCGCGTAGGCCGAGGAAGCTCGCATGGCGGACCACATTCTCGGCGGTAAACTCCGCGAACGCTACCTCCGCCACTAGCTTGGGCGACACCCACTGGACACCCCTTGCTGCGGCACGCGGCACCTCGGCGGCGGGGGTTTTGCGGGCGAGCGGCTTCAACTTCTCCATGAGCATATCGCGCGTGGCGGCATCGAAGCCCGTGCCGACACGGCCGGCGTAGCGGAGCGTGCCGGCCTCGTTCAGCCCCAGCGCCAGCGAGCGCAGATCGCGCCCAGCCTTATCGCTCTCGACATATCCGAGGATCACGAACTCCTGCCGACGGGTGCATTTCACCTTGAGCCAATTACGAGTGCGGACGCCACGATAGGGCGCGTCGGCCCGCTTGGAGACTATGCCCTCATAGCCCTCGCGGCAGAGCCGCTGCAGCATCTCCTCACCACCCGAGGCGATATGATCGGCATAGTGGATCGGTGGCTGCGCGTCGGCGAGCAACGCGGCCAGCCGCGTCTTTCGATCGGCGTTGCCGAGTTTTGCGAGATCCTCGCCATCCTGCTCGATCAGGTCGAAAGCGAAATAGTGCAGCGCTCCCCCGTTCTTCAGCGCCGATTGGAGCGCCGAGAAGCTGGGCCGTCCATTATCGTCGAGCGCGATCACCTCGCCGTCGATCAGTGCCGAGCCGACACCGAGAGCCGAAACCGCCTCGACGACCGGCCCGAACCGATCGGACCAGTCGAGTCCGTGGCGAGTGAAAGCCCGCGCCCTGCCGCCCGCCACCGCGATCAGCGCCCGATACCCGTCATATTTCATCTCGTGCAGCCAGCCCGGTCCCGGCGGAACATGATCGACCAGGGTAGCGAGCTGTACATCCCGAAAGGCCGGAAACTTACCGATGTCCTTCCTCGCAGTTCGGGACTTGGGCGGAGGTTTGCCCGGCGCATTGGCGGCCTTGGGATCAGCCTTGGCCTTGCCGGCGTCCGAATGCCAGACCGGATCGTCTCCTCCGGCGATCTGCACCATTGTCCGCCCAGAGGCCACGCTCGTGAGCGCGGTATCGACCAGCCCGCCAGAGACGCCCGCATAGCGGTCTTCCACCTTGCGCAGCAGCCAGTTCTCCCGCTTCTCGCCGGGCCGCGGCTTCATGCGCACCAGCAGCCATTCGCCGTTCATGCGCTCGCCATGGAGGATGACATGGACATGCCCCTCCTCAATCGTCTTGGCCGGATCCTTGCCGCCGACTGGCTCCCAGGCTCCCCTGTCCCACAGCATCACGGTGCCGCCGCCATATTCGCCCTTGGGGATGGTCCCCTCAAACTCGGCGTAGGACATCGGATGGTCCTCGGTGCGGACCGCCAGCCGCTTGTCATTGGGATCGAGGCTGGGGCCGCGCGTCAGTGCCCAGCTTTTCAGCACGCCATCCATCTCCAACCGGAAATCCCAGTGAAGGCGGGTCGCGTCATGCTTCTGGACGATGAAGAGATGGCCGGCATCCTTCGCCCGCACACCCTTGGGTTCGGCGGTCTTTGAGAAATCGCGCTTCTTATTGTAGGTGGCGAGCGGATCGCCCCCTCTTGTACTCCGAGTGGTAGCCATATCAGGCGCTCTTGCGGGCCCGCGTGGCAGGCTTCCGCGCAGGAGCCTTGCGAACGACTGGCGTCTTCACGCGCGCGGCCCCCGACGCGGGTTTGTCCAGCGACTTCTTGAGCGCCGCCATCAGATCGATCACGTTGAAGCCGGGCGCCCGCTCTTCAGTGTCGAGCGAGACCTTGCCGGTCTTCGATTTGCGTTTGCGCGCAATCAGTTCGCGCAGTGCGTCCACGTAGCGGTCGTGAAACTCGCTGGCGTCGAACTTGCCGGACTTCTTCTCGATCAGCGTGGTGGCGAGATCGAGCAGATCCTCGTCCGGCTTGATATCGCCGATGTCGCGGAAATAATTTGCCGCCTTGTTGACCTCGTCGGAGTAGCGCAGCGTTTCCAGCACCATGCCGCGCCCGCATGGCTTGAGCGTCACCACATATTCGCGGCCGCGCAGCGCGAGTTGCCCGAGGCCCACCTTCTTCGCTTTGCGCAACGCGTCACGCAGCACGACGAACGCCTCCTCGGCAAGGTCATCAGCAGGCACAACATAATAGGGCTTGTCGTAGTAGATCGCGTCGATCTCGCCGATGTCGACGAACTGGGTCAGTTCCAGCGTCTTCTTGCTCTCGAGCTTGACGCCCTGGATCTCCTCGTCGTCGAGCAGGACATATTCGCCCTTCTCATATTCGAAGCCCTTCATGATCTCGTCGGGGTCGACCGGGCCGATGCCGTCCACCACCTTCTCATAATGGATGCGCTTGCCGGACGGTTCGTGGATCTGGCGGAAGGAGACGGTCGCACCGCTCTTCGTCGCCGAATAGATCTCGATCGGGATCGAGACGAGCGCCAGTCGGATCTGACGCTGCCAATATGCACGAGCCGCCATCTTCCATCTCCCGTTCCCGACAGCGGACTCAATTCCTTAGCCGGTTCGACGTTCCGGGATGGGTCTCGTCGCGGCGGCGATTTAACGCGGACGGCGGCGAGCGGCGGCGCTATCCGGTGCCGAACGCCGGCTCGTTCATCGCATCATCCGATCGAGGCATTCCGCCATGCGCCGCCCTACCCTCGGCGGCCAGCTGCACGAATACGCAGTGGCGATCATTGGTATCGAGAGTCCACTCCAGATAGACAGCTTCGACCAGCGGCCTGTCTCAGTGCGGTCATCGGCAACACCTATCACCCCACATTTACGCCGGAGCGGGAAACGCCGAGCGGAGTGTCGCAGAACCCGTTCGGGCACCCGCCACGCAGAGCGCGGGAGTGTCCCGCCATCGTTCGCCAACGCTTTTAGCTCAAACTCTCGCGCCAACACCTGCAACCGGCTGGCCATTTTAAGGGAGACAATTCAGCCGAAACCGGACTTTTCTGCTTCTTTGAAGCCCCTCTCGGTCTCGACCTTAGCACGGGACGCAACTCGCCAACCTTGTCGGCGAACGTCGCTCATCGATCCACCCTGATCCCTGTCCATCGGACCGTCGCCGGCTGCCACGCGGCTCTCGAAGGCCTCGCGGGCGACATCCCGTAATGTCCGCTTGTCGCCTCGGTCACGGCGCGATGACCCAAGCTTGCGCTCGTCGTTCATGTGCCTCTCCTTCAAGGAGAATAACGCGCGAGCCGCGCTTTTGCGCCGCTCGCGACAGGCAAAATGGGGGATGCCGCTCGTTAGCGGATTCGAGGGATGGATTTTGACACTCTACCGAAACGACACTTAACCCAATCGAAAGCTCCATTCGCTACCGCAACAACCTGACGGAGAGCGGTTCCCACGAATGCTGCACACACCCCTTCCTCCGCCGAAGAAGCGCAGCCTGGTCGCGACGGGCGCGGCGACGGTTGCCATCGACGAAGGGATGGATACGCAGCCCCGGCTTCGTGCCATCCGCCTCAAGATACTTGCCGAGTTTGCGCCGCTGCTTGCCGGCGCCGCCACGCTCAGCGCCTTCGTCCTGGCCTCGATCCTGTTCCGCGATACCCAGCCGGCCTATCTCGCCGCCTGGCTCCTGCTGATCGTTGCCGGAAACTGGCTGATGGTGCGCAAGCTTTCCAACAGCGCGCTTCTATACCTTCGTCGCGATCCGCCCAGACATGTGCTGGTCGAGGCCAACCTGCTGGTCGGGCTGATAGCTGCGTTGTGGGCGACAATCCCGGTGGCGGTCTTCCGTTCAGAGCCGGGCGACGTGCAGACCGTCCTGGCGGGCGCATTGTGCGCGATGATGTGCGGAGCGCTGGCGATCGCGGCCGTGCCGGCCGCTGCCGCGATCTGGGCCATGACGCTCGCCGTCGGGCTCGGTGTGGCGCTGCATCTCGGGGGTGATCGCATTTCGATCTCGCTCACGGTTCTGGTACTCTTCCATCTGGGATACATCATCGCAGTCATCCGGCGCAGCGCGACGTTGCTCGCCGCTCGCTCCATACAGGAGATGCGCAGCCAGATAGAAGCCGAAGCGACCGCGCAACTGATGCGCGAATATGAGGAGCGCGGCACAAGTTGCCTGTGGCAGACGGATGCCGGCCACGTCCTCACTTACGCCACACCGGGCATCACCACGCTGCTCGGCCGGCCGACATCCCGTCTGATTGGGACCGCGCTCCCCGCTCTGGTAGGGGGCAGCGGCGCGCTCGGGTCGGCGCTCCTCGCCCGTTCTCCGTTCCACGGGATCGAAGTGGAGCTCAGCGACGCTTGCGAACGTCGTTCGATCTCCTTCTCCGGCACCCCCATCATCGATCATGTGGGCGCGTTTCGGGGTTTCCGCGGCAATTGCTCCGATGTCACCGAAACGCGCAGCTCGGAGCGTCGCCTGCGCCAGCTGGTCAGCCTCGACATGCTCACCGAGCTGCCGAACAGGATGCGCATGCGCGAACTGCTCGGCGAAGCACTGCTCGCTGCGCGCTCGTCGGGGCGTCCCTGCGGCCTCCTCTTGCTCGACCTGGACGGCTTCAAGCCGGTCAATGATACGTTCGGCCATCCCAAAGGCGACGCCCTCCTCAAGACGGTCGCCGAGCGGCTGGTTTCGGAGGTCGGCAATCATGGCATTGTCGGCAGGCTCGGTGGCGACGAGTTTGCGGTCGTTCTCCACGACGCGCAGAATCGCCGCGCCGTGGTCGACCTCGCTGAGCTGCTGATCCGCCAGGTTTCCAGCCCCTACCTGCTCGACGGCGTCTCGGTGCGCGTCGGCGTGAGCGCCGGCGGCGCGTTCGGTCCGATGGACGGCGATACCGTCGACGACCTTGTCAAACGCGCCGACATGGCGCTCTATGAGGCAAAGGCGGCCGGACGCGGCATCTACCGACAATTCGATCGCGCCATGCAGACGGAAGCCGAGAACCGGCTGAAGTTGGAACACGATCTGCGGCAGGCGCTGCAATTCGACCAGTTCCGCCTCTATTATCAGCCGCTGATCGACTCCCGGACGCAGGAGATGACGGGTTTCGAGGCCCTGATCCGCTGGCAGCATCCCACGCGAGGTTTCGTCTCTCCCGCCGATTTTGTACCGTTGGCCGAGGAGATCGGCCTGATCCACGAACTCGGCGAATGGGTGGTGAAAACCGCCATCCGCGATTGCGCGTGCTGGCCTGCGTCGGTCAGCGTCGCTGTGAACCTGTCACCGATCCAGCTTCTCTCGTCGAGCCTGCCCGCGATGATCTCGGATACGCTCGCCAAGGCACGTCTCTCCGCCAATCGGCTGGAGCTCGAAGTGACCGAGAGCGTGTTCCTGCGCGATACTGACGGCTCGCTCGACGTGCTTAGGCGACTGCGCGCGTTGGGCGTGCGCATCGCGCTCGACGATTTCGGAACCGGCTATTCCTCGCTCGGCTATCTGAACCGCACCATCTTCAACAAGCTGAAGATCGATGGCAGCTTCGTGCGCGCCGCCGCGACGCGACCGGAGACTGTCTCGATCATCCAGGCGATCGTGACGCTCGCCAACAGCTTCCAGATGACGATCACCGCCGAGGGCGTGGAAACGCAAGACGATTATCAACGCATGGCGGATCTCGGCTGTCACCAGATGCAAGGCTATCTGTTCGGTCGCCCGGTGCCCTTCGAGCGCGCCTCCGAGCTGGTGGGCACGCGCTGGAGCGAAGCGCGCCACCTCGCCAGCGTCTGAAAGGCCCCGATCACCTCATCTCCCGGTTGCCGCCGGCGCCCCTCACGGGCAGAAGGGCTGCAACGCACAGCCGAAATAGATTGGGAGAGAGCATGAAGCTCGCATCATTGAAGGGGGGCCGCGACGGCCGCCTCGTCGTCGTATCGGACGATCTCGCCTGGTATGCCGACGCCGCGCATATCGCGCCGACGCTGCAGGCCGCGCTCGACGATTGGGAACATGCCGGCCCGGCGCTCGCCAATCTTGCGGTCGATCTCGCGCACGAAGCGATCCCGAGAGTACGCTTCCACGAGCGCGAGGCGGCATCGCCTCTGCCCCGCGCCTATCAGTGGGCCGACGGATCGGCCTATGTGAACCATGTCGAGCTGGTCCGCCGTGCGCGGGGTGCCGAGATGCCCGAAAGCTTCTGGACCGATCCGCTGATGTATCAGGGCGGCTCCGACGGCTTTCTCGCGCCGCGCGATCCGATCCCCCTCGCCGACCCTGCCTGGGGCTGCGACATGGAGGGCGAGGTTGCGGTGATCGTCGGCGACCTGCCGCAGGGCGCGAGCCGCGAGGAGGCACTGGCCGCGATCCGTCTGGTCTGCCTCGTCAACGACGTGTCGCTCCGCAACATAATCCCGGCTGAGCTGGCCAAGGGCTTTGGCTTCTTCCAGTCCAAGCCGGCGTCCGCGCTGTCCCCGGTAGCAGTGTCCCTGGACGCGCTGGGCGATGCTTGGCGCGACGGCAAGCTGCACCTGCCGCTGCTGGTGTCGCTCAACGGTGCGCTGTTCGGCAAGGCTGATGCAGGCGTCGACATGACCTTCGACTTCGGCACGCTGATCGCCCATGCCGCGAAGACGCGCGCGCTGTCGGCCGGCACGATCATCGGCTCGGGCACCGTCTCCAACCGTGACGCCCAGGGCGGTCCGGGCAAGCCGGTGGCCCAGGGTGGCCTTGGCTACAGCTGCATCGCCGAAGTCCGTACCGTCGAGACGATCCATGACGGCCAGCCCAGCACGCCCTTCCTCCAGCCCGGCGACCTCGTGCGGATCGAGATGAAGGACGCCCACGGCCACAGCATCTTTGGCGCTATTGAGCAGACGGTCGGGACGGTCGACTGACACGCCTTAGGGCGTTAGGGTTGACGCAAACGTCAAGGAGTCGGCGATATGGTCAATAAGCTGGGAGAGGCCGAGCGGGCGGAATTATTGCCCTCGCTCGCCGGGTGGACGCAGGAGCCAACGCGCGATGGCATTACAAAGCGCTTCGTCTTCCATGATTTCGTTTCAGCCTTCGGCTTCATGACGCGTGTCGCGCTACTCGCCGAGAAGGCCGATCATCATCCCGAATGGTCGAACGTCTGGAACCGCGTCGACATCCTGCTGACCACGCATGACGCGAACGGACTGTCGATGCGCGACGTCGAACTCGCCCGCGCCATCGACACGGTGGCCGAGGGGGCCCGCGCATGAGCCTGCCCCCGCTCTTCGACCGCCTTCGCCTGCCGGTGATCGGTTCGCCGCTATTCATCGTCTCCAGCCCTGAACTGGTGATCGCGCAGTGCAAGGCCGGCATCGTCGGCTCCTTCCCCGCGCTCAACGCGCGGCCACAGAGCCAGCTCGACGAGTGGCTGCACCAGATCGAGGAGGAGCTCGCTGCGTGGGACCGGGACCATCCCGACCAACCGTCAGCGCCCTATGCGGTCAACCAAATTGTCCATCGCAGCAATCCACGGCTGGAGGAGGACCTCGCCACCTGCGCCAAGCGCAAGGTGCCGATTATCATCACCTCGCTCGGCGCGCGGGAGGATCTCAATGCGGCGGTGCGGGGCTGGGGCGGCGTCACGCTCCACGACATCATTGACGACCGCTTCGCCCGCAAGGCGATTGACAAGGGTGCGACCGGCCTGATCGCCGTGGCGGCGGGCGCCGGTGGGCATGCGGGGCGCCTGTCCCCCTTCGCGCTGGTGCAGGAGATCCGCGACTGGTTCGACGGCCCGCTGATCCTCTCGGGCGCAATCGCCAGCGGTCGCGCTATTCTTGCCGCGCAAGCAATGGGCGCGGACCTCGCCTATATCGGCTCGCCCTTCATCGCGACTACCGAGGCAAATGCTGCAGAGAGTTACAAGCAAGGCATTGTCGAGGGGCGTGCGGCGGACATCGTTTACACCGACCTCTTTACCGGCGTTCACGGCAACTACCTGCGCGGATCGATCACCGCCGCCGGCCTCGACCCCGAAAATTTGCCGACGAGCGACCCAAGCAAGATGAATTTCGGCGGCGGCGCGGCCAAGGCCTGGAAGGATATCTGGGGTTCGGGCCAGGGCATCGGCGCCATCGACTCCATCGAGCCGGCCGGCGATCGCATCGTACGGCTCATCGAGGAATATCGCGCCGCCCGAGAGGAACTGGCAGCAAAGGCCCGCTGACGCCTTTGCCAGAGCCGATTAGAAAGCGAGCTCGAGTCTCTGTATGAGGCCTCGTGCCGGGCTCGGCGGAGGAAGGACACGATCCAGTTCCCCGTCGAGCCGCCGCACGCGCTCGTACAGTTCGTCAGTCGCATCGATGATCTCGCGCGCGGGCTGGGGCAAGCAGGCAACAATGTCGGGATCACCGGCTTGCGCGCGGCCCAGCCGCCGCTCGGGCGCCGCCGCCTGTACGTCGCTGATCTCGCCAGCGGCGACACCGCGCCGGACGAGCAACCATGCGATGATATGCATCAGCCGCGCCGTGACTCGCAGGGATTCACAGGAGTAGCCAACGCGCTGAAGCGGCGGCAGCTTGTCCCGATCCTCCCGTCCACTGACGTCGAAATAATCGCGCGCCTCGTCGGCGAGTAACATCGCGTCGATATAGAGCGAGTCGACCAGCCGATGGCTGAGCCTGTCTTGGACCCCGATAATCATGGGCACGATTTGCCATGATCCCGGCCGGCCCAAAAAGAGCCGTGACAGCGTGTGCCACCGGAACCGTCCCAGCTCAGAACAATCGTCTTGAAACTACCCTATCGAGCCCCATCTCTCCCCCCGTCGAGGCGTCGCCAAACGGGACGCTGAGGCGGGTCCGGCGGATTGTCCGCGGGCCTTCAACCGTTCATTCGCCCAAGGAGGGTCTGAACCTATGCGTACCTTGGATTTCGCACCGCTACTGCGCTCGTCCATTGGCTTCGAGAATCTCAATCGACTCGTTGATTTCGCCACCCGCGGCGACGGCGACAGCTACCCCCCTTACAATATCGAGAAGCTTGCCGAAGATGCCTACCGCATCTCGATGGCCGTCGCCGGTTTCTCGCGCGATGAGCTTGAGCTTACCGTGCAGGATAATGTGCTGATCGTGATCGGCAAGGCCGAGCCCAAGGCCGAGGAGGCCGAGCGCCAGTTCCTCCACCGGGGCATTGCCAAGCGCGCTTTCGAGCGTCGCTTCCAACTCGCCGACACCATCAAGGTGACGGGCGCGGGCTATGCCGACGGCTTGCTCAACATCGAACTGAAGCGCGAAGTGCCCGAGCACAAAAAGCCACGCCGCATCGCGATCGACGGCCAGGCAATCGAGGGCGACGCGAGCATTCTCGCCGCCTAAGCCTGCTACAGTTGCTGATCTGGGGTCGGTCCGGTTCGCCGGGCCGACCTTGTTGGTGTGCCGGCCTCAGGCAATAATGTCGGGGATCAGCGAGTCGCCAAGCTGCATGATTTCGTCCTTGATCCGCAGCTTGCGCTTCTTCAGCCGCGCAATCTGGAGCTGATCGGGCTGAGGCAAGGCTTCGAGCGCCGCGATGGCCGCGTCGAGATCGCGGTGTTCGGTACGCAACAGAGCAAGCCTGCGGCCGACATCCTCGGCATCCATCCCTGTATCCCCGTGTCGCCGGGATCATGTCGAGCCCGCCGGCTTGCATGCGATGCCCCGCCCGCCCTCGTCAGGCAAGCCCGGATTGTAGACGACACCCGTGCCGATCACGGATCGTCGCATTCATCAAAGCGACATACCGCTTTCGCCGTTTGTTCACGCGACAGCCGGTCGATTTGGTGATTTAGTGGCCCATGCCGACCAAGCCAGCAAGGAGGTATCGAATGAACAATTCGCATTCCAGCGCATTGCTTGCCCGTCATGCGGGGCTGGACGCCCGGATTGCCGATGAGGAAAAACGGCCGGCTCCGGATCAGGGCGTCATCGCGAGCCTCAAGAAGCAAAAGCTCAAGATAAAGGAAGCCCTGATCGGGCTTTGAAGTTGCCGAGGTCCGCCCGCGCCAAGGGGGACGCGGCGGGCCGTCAACACCCTTTTCATCGACAACGACAGTAAGCCGTCACGAAGCGGCGGCGTGTCGTTCGGTTAGCGCTGCCGGAGCCCCGGGCGACGATAATCGATCGCCGTCGGCCGAAAAAGTTCCGTGTCGGGCTGAGTCGAACGGGGCTTGCGTGCCCGCGCCTTATCGACGGGATGATCGAACGCGATGCCGATGCGGCCAGCCTCCGCCCAGGCGACGGCGCCGCTCACGATACCGATACCCTCAAGCGTCACCTCGACACGCATGCCAGGCCTGAATTCCTCGGGCGCCTGAGCCATTAGGCCACCGGTGGAGACGTTGCGCACGCGCACCGTCTCCCCGTCTCCGGCCGTACCCTCGTGCTTGAGCTGGGCGAGCAGGAAAAGGCTGTCGCGCTCATCACGTCGCTGCGACTCCGCGCCGCTTTTCGAACCGTGCTTCCCGCTCAAACCTTTTGCCACCTCAACCAATCCCACGATGCGATACGACAATCAGACCCCTCCGGCATTCCTAACAATCAAATATCGCCATAGATTTAGCAACATATGACCGCCACTCAATCGTCGCGCGAGATCTTCTCATTGCGCTCATGCCGCTCCTGCGCTTCCACTGTCATGGTTGCGATCGGTCGCGCTTCGAGCCGCGCAAGGGAAATGGGCTCGCCCGTCACCTCGCAATAGCCATACTCGCCTTCATCGATCCGCCGCAGCGCTGCGTCGATCTTTGAGATCAGCTTGCGCTGTCGATCGCGGGTCCGAAGCTCAATCGACCAGTCCGTCTCACTCGACGCGCGGTCGGTGATGTCGGGCTCGCGCAGCGAATCAGTTTGGAGCTGCGCCAGCGTCTCCTTTGCCTCACGAAGGATCGAATCCTTCCACATAAGCAACTTGCGTCGAAAATAGATCGTCTGCCGAGGCCCCATAAAGGGCTCATCTCCGGTGGGGCGATAATCATCAGGCAGCGCCATCCGTTCGATGTCCTGCCCGTCCCCCACGGTATCAACCGCCGTCGCCATGCAACTCTCCGCTCCTATGCGGAGCCTGCGTTCAGGCTTTCGGACGCCCTCACGCGAGATGCTCCTGTCCCCGGCCGGGCCTATAGCTAGCCGAGGGAAAGCGCACAAGCGTCGCCTGATGGCATTCGCCCTGCGCCAAACGGGGTAAAACCCAGATGTCGCAACGCGGTCACAGGCCTTCGGGATCCGATTCGGCAGCGATGCTGGCGCAAAACGGGACATTTACCACGCCAATAGCCCAACGCTTCCCTTTCCAATCCCACCCCAAGAGACGAGGAAGACGGTGAAGCAAGCGATCGACCAAGGTTGTCGTGTCGCTTCGCCAACAGGAGTGGGCGGCGCGACAGCCCGAAGCGCTTCACAGCGCGGACGGCCGCAGCACCGGAGGGAAAGGGGCGAAAGGCAGGCCAATGTCGGTAAAGATGGCCATCGCGAAATTGTGCGCTTGCGCTTGCGGCGGCGCGGTCGTCGGCGGCGGTGCCGTGCACTATGCGGAGCACCCGCGCCCGCCCGTCCACCACAAGATTGCTGCACCGGCGATGCGTTCCGTCGCGCTCCGCAAGCCGCGGCGCACCGTCACCACCACCACGACCTGCACGCCCGGCGTCATCACCGTGGCGGAGCGTCAACCCCTCCAGGCGCCGATATCCGGCGGCACCTTTACCGCGCCTGCCTCGACAACAGGTGGCGGCGGATGGGGTGGCACCTTCTTCGGTGGCAGTGGCGGCTTCTGGGGCGGGAGCAGCGGAAGCGGCGGGGTTGTGATCTCCTCCACATCCTCGTCGAGCGGAGGTTCAACATCGACAGGTGGTTCGTCCACCTCGACCGGCGGGTCGTCCACCTCGACCGGCGGGTCGTCCACCTCGACCGGCGGATCGTCCACCTCGACCGGCGGATCGTCCACCTCGACGGGCGGATCGTCCACCTCGACGGGCGGGTCTTCGACCAGCACTTCGTCGGGCGGATCCTCTACCTCGACGTCCACGGGCGGATCCTCTACCTCGACGTCCACGGGCGGATCCTCGACTTCGACTTCGACCGGTGGTTCATCCACGTCGAGCTCGACTGGTGGTTCGTCGACCTCGACCAGCACGAGTTCCTCGACGTCCAGCTCGACCTCGAGCTCGACCTCATCGTCGACAAGTAGTTCGTCGGGTGGCAGCAGCACGAGCGGCGGGCCGCCGACCGACGTGCCCGCGCCTCCGATGCTGATCCTGTTCGGCGGCGCGGCGGCGGCGCTCGTCGCGCGGCGTAGCCTCAGCAAGCGCAACCGGGACTAATCTTCCCTGCTCAGGCAAAGGGCCGCGACGCTCGAACGTCGCGGCCCTTGTTTGTTAATTGGTAGCCAAGCCGTTATTTGGAACGACCGGCACCACCGCCCGAACCGCTGGCACCCGCCGCGGCGGTCAACTGCTGCGCGGTCATCGCCACGCGCAGGCCACCATTGGTACCGGCACCGAAGGCACTGATCGGCAGCCGGACCTTACTGCCGCTGACCAGCTGCACGGTGGCGAACTGCGCGTTGACGTCCGCGATCGTACCGACCGAGGCGCCCTGCATGTCTGTCACCGCCGCGCCCTGCACAACGTTCGGCTTAGCGGTCGTCGCCGTCTGCGTCGGTGCGGCCTGAGCCACTGCCTGGTCAAGCTGGGAGGCGGTCATCGCGATGACCGGGCCATTCGGGCCCATCGCAAAGCTCGTCTTGGGCAGGCGGACGCGGCTCTTGCTGGTCGCGATCACCGCGAAATCACCATCGATGCTCTCGATCGTGCCGACGGCGCCGCCGGTTGTATCCAGCACCTTTGCTCCGGCCGCGAGAGTGGTCGCCGACGCAGCTGGCGCCGTGCCCGTCGACGCCGCACTAGCGGGCGCCCCGGCGGCAGGAGCCGTCTGGGCAAGCGCCATCGCCGGCAACATCGCCGCAACCGTCCCCATCATCAGCCCCGTCTTCATGAAGTTCATGTGCATACCCTCCTTGGGATTCCATCCGTAACAGATATGCATCAACGCATCGGAACGGCAGATGAATGAACCCCGGAGAGATGAAGCGGGCTAAGCGAACGACGAATGGATGACCGTTATCAATCCATGGCCATCAAGATCTTTTCGATTTCACCAACTGGGTGACCCGTCACATCCTTTCCGATCTCCCTGACCATCCTCTTCTCGACTTCCCGATGATAGTTCTTGCGGAGTTGGCCCAACGTCTTGGCGGGAGCCACCACGATTAACCGTGCATATTCGCCGGTGAGAGCCCCTCGACGAAGCTCCTCAGCAGTTTCGGCGGCGAATCGCTGTTCCTCCACTTCGTGCGCGTCAGCCGGCTGCAGCGATCCACCGCCCGTCACCGGTCCTGACATGCGACCGGCGAGGTCCGTCACGTGCTCGTGCGTCCTGGGATTGGCATCTTCGGCGGCCGAAACGACCACGAGGTTGAGAATTTCTGCATCGCCCTCGTTTCGGAAGACCAGACGCTTACGCCCATCGGTGACGAGCACCACGCTATCGTGCGGAATACGCATAGGCCTCCTCCGTCTCAGATGGGGCACAAACGCGAGGGCGCCGCGAGGGTTGCGAAGGCGAGGCCCGCCCGCCATAGCCCGTGCCATGCATGACATCCGCCTTCTCCGGGACGATCCCGCCGCCTTCTCCGCCGCCATGCAGCGCCGTGGCGCCACCTTCGATGCCGTAGCCTTCTCGGCCCTCGACGCGGATCGTCGACATGCGATGCAGGCCGTCGAAGCTGCGCAAGCCGAACGTAACAGGCTCTCCAAGGAAATCGGCAAGGCGTTCTCATCGGGCGACCGTGCTAGTGGCGAGGCCATGCAGGCCGAAGTGGCGCGGCTGAAGCAGGCAATCACCGACGGCGAGGCGCGTGAGACGGAGATCGCCGGCCAGCTCAGCGCCACTCTCGCCGAAATCCCCAACCGCGCCTATGACGACGTACCCGACGGCGCCGACGAAAACGACAATGTTGAGGTGAAGGCGTGGGGCGATCCCACCGAGTTTGGCTTCGTGGCGAAGGAGCATGACGAACTCGGGCGCGCGCTCGGTATGGATTTCGATGCCGCCGGCACCGTTTCAGGCGCGCGCTTCGTCTATCTGAGGGGCGAGCTCGCCCGCCTTAACCGTGCGCTCGGCCAGTTCATGCTGGACCATCAGACGCGCGAACATGCCTATACCGAGGTGGTGCCGCCGCTGCTCGTCCGCTCCGAGGCGATGTTCGGTACCGGCCAGCTCCCCAAGTTCGCCGAGGACCTGTTTCAGACCACCGACGGACGTTGGCTGATCCCGACCGCCGAGGTGAGCCTCACAAACTATGTGCGCGAGAAGATTCTTGCCGAGGCCGAACTGCCGCTGCGCTTCACCGCGCTCACAAACTGCTTCCGCGCCGAAGCAGGCGCGGCCGGGCGCGACACACGCGGCATCATCCGCCAACACCAGTTCGAGAAGGTCGAGCTCGTCTCGATCGTCACCCCCGAACAGTCCGACGAGGAGCATGAGCGCATGACCCGCGCCGCCGAAAGCGTGCTGGAGGCGCTCGGCCTACCCTACCGGCGGATGCTGCTCTGTACCGGCGACATGGGCTTCACCGCCGCGCGCACCTTCGACCTCGAAGTATGGCTCCCGGGCCAGCAGCGCTATCGCGAAATATCGTCCTGCTCGACCTGCACCGATTTCCAGGCGCGCCGCATGAACACGCGCTACCGGCCGGCCGGCGAGACCAAGGGCACGCGCTTCGTCCACACGCTCAACGGTTCTGGGCTCGCTGTCGGCCGCACGCTGGTGGCAGTCATGGAGAATTACCAGACCGCCGACGGCGCGGTGCGTATCCCCGAAGTGCTGCGGCCCTATCTGGGCGCCCTCGAAGCGATCGAGCCGGTCTGACGATGCGCATCCTCGTCACCAACGACGACGGCATCCACGCCCGGGGACTAGGCGTCGCGGAGGCGATCGCCCGGCGCTTCACCGACGATGTGTGGGTGGTGGCGCCGTCGGAGGAGCAGTCGGGCGCCGGGCACTCGCTTACCCTCACCCGCCCGCTGCGACTCCGCAAGCATGCCGAGCGCCGCTTCTCGGTAACAGGCACGCCCACCGACGCAGTGATGATGGCACTGCTCGAAGTGCTCGACGGTCCGCCCAACCTGATCCTCTCCGGCGTCAACCGTGGCGCCAATCTGGGCGAGGACGTCACGTATTCGGGCACCGTCTCGGCAGCGATGGAGGGCGCGCTCGCGGGCATCCCGTCGGTGGCGCTGAGCCAGGTCTACGCGCGCGAGGCGGCCGGCGAGAACGTCTCCTTCGCAGCAGCCGAGGCGTGGGGCGAGCGCGCCATCCGGCCACTGCTCGAAAGGCCGTTCGCGCCTGGCATGCTGGTGAACATCAACTTCCCGGCACTGCCGGCGGACGCAGTAAAGGGCATTCGTGTCGTCAGCCAGGGCATGCGCGATTATGGCCGGGCGAGCATGGTGAAGCACACCGATCCGCGTGGCTTCCCCTATTACTGGCTGCATTTCGGCGGTGCCGTCACCACCCGCGGCCACGATACCGATCTGGAGGTGATCGCCGACGGGCATGTCGCCGTGACGCCGCTCCACCTCGATCTCACCTATCGTGAGGCGCTCGCATCGCTGACCGCAAGCTATTGATAGCGCGGCGCTTGGCAGCATCGCAATCGACCGGTAAGGCAGCGGCCAAGGGGAAATAGCGGGGTAGCGGGGAATGACGTCGCGTAGCGGGCGATGGGTGGCGGCGATGGCGCTTTTGGCGACCAGCGGCTGCATCCCCCATGTCGCGCCCCCGGAAAGCTATGGCGACGAAGGGCGTCAGGCGCCGCCCCCGACACGCAACACACGCCCGCTGTCGACAGCTACCCCCAATGCCACCGATGGGCGCATTCGGACCGTCAACATCCCGAGCTCGGTCAAGCAGCCGACACCGTCGTGGCTCGCCCGCAAAGTGGATGCCGACGCGACGACCATTCCGGACTCGACCTATCTGGTGAAGCCGGGCGATACGATCCGGTCGATCGGTAACAGCACCGGTGCCGGATCTGAAGCAATCGCGCGCGCCAATACCATCCCCGCGCCCTTCGTCGTGCGGCCGGGCCAACGCTTGAAAATTCCGGGCGGGCGCTACCATCTCGTTCGCGAAGGCCAGAGTGGCATCGCGATAGCGCGCGCCTATGGCACCGAATGGTCGCGCATCGCCGATCTCAACGATCTCCAGCCGCCCTACGTGCTGCGCAACGGCCAGCGCCTGCTGCTGCCGAGCGCCGCCGAGACCGCACATATGTCCATGGAGCAGCGCGCGCAGGCGTTCAGCCTCGACATCGACGATCTTGCGACTGGCTCCGAGCCTGCCATCGCGTCCAACGAAGCGCCCAAGCAGCCGACGGCGACGCCGAAGCGCCCGCTTCACACCGACGTCGCCATCGCCGAGCCGCGCGCATTCTCCGGCAAGTTCGACTGGCCGCTAAACGGCCCGATCATCGGTCGCTTCGGTCCGGCTGGCGACGGCCGGCGCAACGATGGCATCAACATTTCCGCCGAGCGCGGCGAGGACATTCATGCGGCGGCCGACGGCGTCATCGCTTATGCCGGCTCGGCGATCGCGGTTTATGGCGGCCTGATTCTCATCAAGCATGGTGACGGTTGGATCACTGCCTATGGCCATGCCGAGCAGATCCTGGTGACGCGCGGCCAGAGCGTACATCGCGGCGATGTGATCGCACGCGCCGGTGCAACCGGGTCGGTCAACAAGCCGCAGCTCCATTTCGAAATCCGCAACAAGCGCACGCCGGTCGATCCGCTACGCTTCCTGCCATCACCACAGGGTTAGCGGGCAAAGCCGGGGGGCGGGGGAAAATGCAGGTAGGGGTGGTCATCTCGGCCTCGATGCTGGTCATCAGCCTGATACTGGCGATGGCGATGGCGATCGCGTGGGTCTGCTTCGGGCGGCCCCGGCACGCGCTTAGCTGGGCCTTCGCCTATCTGCTCTACGGCGCGGAGATCATCTTCGCAGCGCTCGGGACGGCGATTCCTTCGGTCTACAGCCTGCTCGAACCCCTCGCGTTTGGCTGCGTCCTGGCGCCAGCGATCCTCGTGGCGATGGGTGCCCGGCAACGTGCGGGGCTGCGGTCCTGGGCGGGATCGCTGACGGCGATCGCGATAGCGGTGTTCTTCGTGTCCGAGGCCTTTCGCCATCTTCATCCAATCCCCTGGTTGTCGGTGACCGACGGTCTGTTCACCTCAGCGATGCTGGCCATCGCCATCGCCGCTATCTGGCCACGTGACCAGTTGGCGGAGCCAGCAGAGTGGGTGACGATCACGGCGCTGGGCGTATTCATCCTGTTTGAGCTGCTGCTGGTCGCTGCTGACGTGAACAGTATGGCCCATCCGAACGATGCGCGGCGGCACGAGATCTTCATTGACCTCTACCTCTGCGGGCTGACCCCGGTGTTCGTCGCCAATGGCGTTGCCGCGATCCTGTTGGTCGCGTCGGATCTCGCGGCGCGGCTGCGGACTCTCGCGGCCAACGATCCGCTCACCGGCGTACTCAACCGCCGTGGCTTCCACGAAGCAGCGCTGCGTGCCGTCTCCAACGGCCGGCGCCACCGGCAAGCCATCACCGTGGCGGCCGTCGACATCGATCACTTCAAGAGCATCAACGACGAGTTCGGCCACACCGCCGGAGATCGCACGCTGCTGTTCGTCGCCGGGCGGCTTTCGCAGGGTCTGCGCAAGGGCGATCTGGTCGGACGGATTGGCGGCGAGGAATTCGCGCTGCTGCTGGTTAACAGCAACGCCGAGCAGGCCGCCGATGCGATGGACCGCATGCGATCCGAGATCGCTGCAGGCTTTCGCGATAATGGCGCGCCGGTGCCAGTGACCGCCAGCTTCGGCGTCGCGACGGTGGCGGTTGACCTAGCCGCACCGGACCAAATGCTGGCCGAGGCGCTCGACGAGGCGGACCGCGCGCTCTACCGTTCTAAGATCGAAGGCCGCAACCGTACGACGCTGGCGTTCGTCCGGGCCTAGTAAAATCGAGCGGATTGCACTATGTGCGCGCCGCTCCATGGCAACAACACTCCCCTCCCCGCCCAAGATCGGCATGGTTTCGCTCGGCTGTCCGAAGAACCTTGTGGACAGCGAACGCATCCTGACCAAGCTCCGCTCGGACGGTTATGCCATGTCCGGCGACTATTCCGGCGCCGACATCGTGCTCGTCAACACCTGCGGCTTCCTCGACTCCGCCAAGGAAGAAAGCCTCGAAGCCATTGGCGAGGCGATCGCGGAGAATGGCCGCGTCATCGTCACCGGCTGCATGGGCAAGGAAGCCGAGCTGATCCGCGAGCGCTTTCCTGACGTGCTCGCCGTCACCGGCGCGCATCAGTATGAGCAGGTGGTGGGCGCTGTCCACGACGCGGCGCCGATCGCGCCGTCCGCCTTCCTCGATCTGGTGCCTGAGCGCGACCTGAAGCTGACCCCGCGCCACTACAGCTATCTGAAGATTTCCGAGGGCTGCAACCATCGCTGCGCCTTCTGCATCATCCCGTCGCTACGTGGCGATCTCGTCAGCCGCCGGCCCGACGCGATCCTCCGCGAGGCCGAGAAGCTGGTCGCCGCCGGCACGCGCGAACTGCTGGTTATCAGCCAGGACACGTCGGCCTATGGCGTCGACATTCGCCATGCTGCTTACCCGCTGAAAGGCGGCGGAGAAGTGCGCGCGCACATGACCGATCTCGCTCGCGAGCTGGGCAAGCTCGATGCGTGGGTGCGCCTCCACTATGTCTATCCCTATCCGCATGTGGATCATGTGATCCCGCTAATGGCGGAGGGGCTGGTGTTGCCCTATCTCGACATCCCCTTCCAGCATGCGAGCCCGAGGGTGCTGCGGGCGATGAAACGCCCCGCCAACGACGCGAAGGTGCTGGAGCGCATCAAGGGCTGGCGTGCGATCGCCCCCGACATTGCCATACGCTCGACGTTCGTGGTCGGCTTCCCCGGCGAAACCGAAGAGGACTTCCAGTACCTCCTCGACTGGCTGGACGAGGCGCAACTCGATCGTGTCGGCGCCTTCCGCTTCGAGCCTGTCGATGGCGCAACCGCCAACGCGTTGCCGGATCCGGTGCCGGAAGAGGTGAAGGAAGAGCGCTACCAGCGGATCATGGAGAAGACGGCCGCGATTTCCGCCGCCAAGCTCCAGGCCAAGATCGGCCGCACACTCGACGTCATCATCGACGTCATCGACGGCGATGGGGCAACCGGTCGCTCCAAGGCCGATGCGCCCGAAATCGACGGCGAGGTCCATTTGCGAGATGCGGGACACCTCCAGCCGGGTGATATCGTTTCGGTGGAAGTCGAGGATGCCGACGAGCACGATCTGTTCGGGGTGTCCGTCGCTGCTTGAGGAGTGCCCCGTTTTTTCACGGTTTTCAGGCCGGTGAATGATTCCCCGCGGCCCGAAATCGATCTAGGTTGACGTTATGACCGATTTCGCCACGCTGCTCCTGCCCGATCGCGGCCAGCCCGCCCACGTCATCCACGTCGTCCATCCGGGCGCCTTCGATGAGTGGCTGGCGGCCCAGCCGGAACGGATGCGCTCGGCGACGGCGGCGGCCAGTTTCCGCGGCAAACCCGGCGAGTTCGCGCTGGTGGCAGGGAACAAGGCCGACGAGTGGGGCGCGGTGATCAGTATGCCCGAGACTCCGGGATCTTGGGATCTCGCGGCGGTTGCTGCCAAACTCCCCGAAGGCACCTACCGGCTATCCGAGGGCGCGCCAGGCCCAGCCGCACTCGGCTGGCTGCTCGCACAGCATCGCTTCGATCGCTACCGCAGCGAGGGCGAACCGGCGAAGCGCCGCGTATTGCTGAGTTCAGACCCGGCACGGATTGATGAGACAATAGCGCTCGCAGGCGCGGTGGCGCTGGTGCGCGATCTCGTCGACACGCCCTCGAACGACCTGGGTCCGGCCGAGCTTCAAGCTGCTGTTGAGGATGTAGCGAACCGCCATGGCGCCAGCACCCGCGTCACCCGGGGCGATGCGCTGGCCAAGGGCTATCCGATGGTGGCGGCGGTCGGTCGCGCCGCCGTTTCCTCCCGCGCGCCGCGCCTCATCGAGCTCGAATGGGGCGACCCCTCGCACCCGCGCATCGCGATTGTTGGCAAGGGGGTGTGCTTCGATTCGGGTGGCCTCGACATCAAGCCCGCTTCCGGCATGCGGCTGATGAAGAAGGATATGGGCGGCGCGGCGCATGCTCTGGCGCTCGCCGGCCTCGTGATGGGCGCGAAGCTGCCGGTGCGCCTCCATCTGCTGATCCCGGCGGTGGAGAATGCCGTCGCTGGCGACGCGATGCGTCCGGGTGACGTGCTGGCTTCGCGCAAGGGCCTTACCGTCGAGATCGCCAACACCGATGCGGAGGGGCGGCTTATCCTGGGCGATACCCTCACTCGCGCGGGCGAAGGCGAAGGCGGCACCGCGCCCGAGCTGATCCTCGACTTCGCCACTTTGACCGGTGCCGCACGCGTGGCGCTGGGCCCCGACCTCCCCGCGCTGTTCGCCAATGACGAGACGCTCGCCACACACCTGCTGGCCGCTGGCGAGGAGGTTGGCGACCCGCTGTGGCGGATGCCGCTCTGGCCCGCCTATCGCGATCTGCTGAAGTCGGAAGTGGCCGATCTCAACAACGCGCCCGATGGGGGCTTCGCGGGCTCGGTCACTGCCGCGCTCTTCCTCGAGAAGTTTGTGCCCGAGAGCCTCTCCTGGGCACATTTCGACACCTTCGCGTGGATGCCCTCGGCCAAGCCAGGGCGGCCCAAGGGAGGAGAAGCGTTGGGCCTTCGTGCCGCGTGGATGATGTTGCGCCGGCGTTATACTGCGGACTGAGTTCCGGCCGCCCAAACCTTTTCGTACGGCAAGGAAACGATCCGAGCCCTCACGTGTTTTCGTTACGATCCCGGGACAGGGGTCGTGATTGACACGGGACAGCTGCCGTGAAGAACGAACCGCTTAGCACGTGGATGGAGGCGCTGGTCGCCTATGTCCGCTCGGGTCAGCCGGACCTTACCAATCGGCAGATGGCATTGCTCCTGCTCGTCTATCGCACCAACGGCCCCCATACCGTGCGCGGGCTGGCGAGCGTGCTTGGAGTTTCCAAGCCCGTCGTCACGCGCGCCTTGAATACGTTAGGCCGCCTCGGCTATCTGCGCCGCGAACGCGACGAACGTGATCGTCGCAACATCTTCGTCACGCGCACCAGCCTGGGAGCGGAATTCCTTGAAGGCTTCAAAGGCCTCATTGCCGGTAAGGAACGTCGCCGGCCCCAATCAGCCGCCCAGCCCGCCCACGCCTGACCATTTCAGCCTCGCGGGGCCGTCGGCGCGGCTGGACCCGCGCATCCACGCCGTGCGCCGCGACATTGCCGATATCGCGCTGGCGGATCGAGTCTTCGCGCCCCATTACGCGGTGCCCCTATCGCATGGCTGCCTGGCGTCCGCGATCCCGATGAGGGCCGCGCCGGCCAGCGACGCGGTGGCGGTGTCCGAGTTGCTGCGCGGCGAGGAGTTCGCTGTCGTCGACAACAGTGGTGGCTGGGCGTGGGGCTACAGCCGACATGACCGCTATGTCGGCTATGTTCCGGTCGATGCACTGGGCGCAATCACCACGCCGACCCACATCGTCGCCACGCCGGCCGCGCTGGTCTTCACAGCGCCAGACATCAAGTCGCCCGTGGTCGAATGGCTACCGATGGGCGCGCAGCTGACCGCAACCGGCGAGGCCGGCACGTTCCTCTCACTCGACAATGGCTTCATCCATAGCCGCCACGTGGTCCCCCTCGGCGAGCGCGTGTCCGACTTCGTCGAAGTGGCCGCAAGACTGACGGGTGTACCCTATCGCTGGGGCGGCCGCTCCGGCGATGGGATCGACTGCTCGGGCCTCGTCCAGCTCGCGCTGGGCTTCTCCGGCATCGCTGCGGCACGCGACACCGACCTTCAGGCGACCACACTAGGCGAGCCCATAGCGAACCAAGCCTCGCTTCGTCGCGGCGATCTTGTCTTCCTGCCCGGGCATGTTGGCATCATGGCCGACGACACCCATCTGCTGCACGCCAACGCCCATTGGATGCGAGTGGTGACGGAACCGCTCGCTGATGTTCTTGCGCGCCAGCCCGAAGGCAAGGGTATCTCGGCGCTTCGGAGATTGCCATGACTGTACGCGTGTTCGTCGACGGCGGTGCCGGCACGACCGGAATCGAGATCGTCGAACGCCTGTCCGGCCGCGCTAACGTTGCGCTGAGCCTGCTGCCCGATGATCGGCGCAAGGATGCCGCCGCGCGCGCCGATGCGCTGGCCTCGGCCGACGTCGCCATACTTTGCCTGCCAGACGATGCTGCGCGCGAGGCGGTAGCGCTGGCGTCCGACCTTCCCACCCGCTTCATCGATGCTTCGACCGCGCATCGCACCGACCCCGCCTGGGCCTATGGCTTCGCCGAGATCGAACCCGGCCGTCGCGAGGAACTCCACACCGCGCGCTTCGTCTCCAATCCAGGCTGCTATCCAACTGGCTTCCTGGCGCTGGTCCGCCCGCTGGTACGCGAAGGGCTACTGCCTGCGGAGACCCCGCTCAGCGTCAATGCGAGCTCGGGCTATTCGGGCGGCGGCAAGTCGATGATCGTCGAGTTCGAGAATGGCTCGGCGCCAACCGCCTTCCGCCCCTATGGCCTGTCGCTCGCCCACAAGCATGTGCCCGAGATGCAGCGCCACGCGGGCCTCACCCTTCCGCCCATCTTCGCGCCGGCAGTGGCGAACACCTATCGAGGCATGTTGGTGGAGGTACCGTTGCATCTGGCGCATTTCACGGTCGGCACGACGGTGGAGCAGGTGCACGCCGCGCTTGCCGACACCTATGCGGGATCGCCGTTGGTCAGCGTCACGCCGCTCGCCGAGTGCGCCGGCCTCTCCGGCCTTGCGATCGAGCATGTCGCGGGCACCGATCGCCTCGCACTGTTCGTCTTCGGGAACCCGGCAAGGGGTCATATCCGCCTCGTCGCGGCCCTCGACAATCTCGGCAAGGGTGCCAGCGGTGCTGCCGTCCAAAACCTTAACCTGATGACGGGCCTGCCCGAGACCGAAGGCCTGCGTCTCTAACGGACCGTCCCACGGGGACGGTCCCCCCGGCATCAGTAGCAGCGCCGTGACCGGACATAGTGGCCTTCGTAGGAGTCCCACCGGTCGAACACGCGGCAATGCTGCACATAGTCGTAGCTGTAGCTCGGCGGGGGCGGAGGCGGCGGAGGCGGCGCATAATAGGCAACCGGCGCGGGCGGCGGAGGCGGCGGCGCATAATAGCCATAGCCGTCGTCATAGCGCTGGTGATCGGATGCGATCGCCGCGCCAACACCCAGGCCCAGCAGACCCGACGCCACGGCCACTCCCGTGCTCACATGCGCCTCGGCAGGCGCCACCATCCCTACCGACCCCGTGGCAAGCACGGCGGCCACCCCGGCGATCTGAATCCACTTACGCATCACTTCCTCCCACGATGCTTCGAACATCTGGGAGGCTTGCTGGCGGATTCGCCCTGAACCGCTTTGGAATGGCTCGTGCAGCTACCGTTCAGGCGACTACATCTCCCCGCGTTCGTGGCGGATCGCGTACCATTTCTTCACATTGGCGTTGTGCTCTGCGAGCGTGTCGGCGAACACGTGGCCGCCTTTGCCGTTCGCCACAAAGTAGAGTGCCTTGCTGTCGGCTGGGTGCAGCACCGCATTGATCGACGCGCGGCCTGGATTGCAGATCGGCCCAGCCGGCAGTCCACGCTCGGCATAAGTGTTGTAGCCGTTTTTGGCGTGAAGCTCGGACACGAGGATACGGCGGCCGAGCGGTCGCCCCTTGGTCACCGGATAGATCACCGTCGGGTCCGCCTGAAGCGGCATATTTGCCTTCAGCCGGTTGCCATAGACGGCCGCCACCATCGCTCGCTCTGACGTAACTCCAGTCTCCTTCTCTACGATCGAAGCCAGGGTCAGCGCCTCCTGAGGCGTCGAGACGGCGAGATCGGTGCCGCGCGCTGCCCACTCGTCGGCCAGCGCACGATTCATCGCCTTCTGCATCCGCTGGACGACCGCGAGACGCGCTTCGCCCTCCTGATAGGCGTAGCTTTCCGGCAACACGGTGCCCTCGGGCGGAATCGGCACCGTGCCGGCCAGCGCGGCAGTCGCCATCAGCTTGTCGTGGACCAGCACGGAAGGCATCCCCTCCGGGATCGTCACCAGCGTCAGCGACGGGCGACTATGCTGGAGCATTTCGAGGATCGCCCCCGCGCTCGCATGGGCGGGAATAGAGAAGGCGCCCGCCTTGATAGGATCGGGCGAGCCCAGTCGGCTGGCGAGCCCCCGGAACCACGTCGCGCTGCGGATCGCGCCCGCCTTCGCCAGAATACGAGAGGCCGAAGCGATCGTGGAACCCTCGGGGATCTCCACGATTGTGCGTTTCGGCAAGGGGCCTGGCCCGCTCCATACCCAGAGCGGGACACCGACGGCCAGCGCGACGAGCGCCAGCACCAAGAGGAGGAGCCGGCGCATCGCCTTTCCTTAGATCTTGCGCATCACCAGGCTGGCGTTGGTACCGCCGAAGCCAAACGAGTTGTTGAGCACGGCACGCACTTCGCGCTTCTTGGCGACGTGCGGTACAAGATCGACGCCCTCGCAACTCTCGCTCGGATTATCGAGATTGAGCGTCGGCGGCACGATCTGATCACGCATGGCGAGAATGCAGAAGATAGACTCTACCGCGCCGGCGCCGCCGAGCAGGTGGCCGATTGCCGACTTGGTCGATGACATCGAGATGTTATCAAGCGCGTTACCGAACAGGCGACGCACCGCGCCCAGCTCCAACTCGTCGCCGAGCGGGGTCGACGTGCCGTGGGCGTTGATGTAGTCGATGTCCTCGAGCTTAAGACCCGACTTTTTGATCGCCATCTGCATCGAGCGATAGGCGCCGTCGCCTTCCGGGTGCGGAGCGGTGACGTGATATGCGTCACCTGACAGACCGTAGCCGATCACCTCGGCATAGATCTTCGCGCCGCGCGCCTTGGCGTGCTCATATTCTTCGAGCACGACGATGCCGGCACCCTCACCCATCACGAAGCCGTCGCGATCCTTGTCATAGGGGCGCGAGGCCTTCTCCGGCGTGTCGTTGAAGTTGGTCGACAGCGCCCGCGCCTGCGCGAAGCCGGCGATGCCGAGCGGGCAGACGGTGCTCTCCGAACCGCCGGCGAGCATGACGTCGGCGTCGTCCATCGCAATCATGCGGGCCGCGTCGCCGATTGCGTGCGCGCCAGTGGAGCAGGCCGTGACGACCGCGTGGTTGGGGCCTCGCAGACCGTACTTGATCGAGACCTGACCCGAGATCAGGTTGATGAGGCGGCCGTGGACGAAGTGCGGCGAGACGCGGCGCGGGCCTTTCTCGTGCAGCACGATCGATTCGCTCTCGATGCCCGGCAGGCCGCCGATGCCCGAACCGATCGAGCAGCCAGCGCGATAGCTCTCCTCGAGCGTCATTTCGATGAGGCCCGCATCCTCCAGCGCCTGGCCGGCGGCGTCGATGCCGTAGACGATGAAGGGATCGACCTGGCGCTGCACCTTGTGGTCGACGCGCTTACCGGCATCGAAGCCCCAGGGATGATCCGCAGGCTTCACCTCGCACGCGATGGTACAAGCCTGGTTGGACGCATCGAAGTGGGTGATCTGGCCCGCGCCGGACTTGCCGGCAATCAGGTTTGCCCAGCTCGTTTCCACGTCCGCGCCCAACGGCGTGACAAGGCCCAGACCGGTGACAACTACGCGGCGCATCGGCGCCTCCTTCCTTGCATCTCTGTGCGGGCCCTCGGCGGGCACCTCAAAAACGAAACGGCTCCCCGGCCCCGATGATCCGGGTCGGAGAGCCGTTCTGATCCTCCGGCCACCCGCGGGCGACCGATGGCACGTCTGCTAGTCTCAGCCCTTGTGGCTGTCGATGTAGCTGATCGCGTCTTTCACCGTCGTGATCTTCTCGGCGGCATCGTCCGGGATCTCGACGCCGAACTCTTCCTCGAACGCCATGACCAGCTCGACTATGTCGAGGCTGTCGGCACCGAGATCGTCAATGAAGCTCGCGTCCTCGGTGACCTTCTCGGCCTCGACGCCGAGATGCTCGACGACGATCTTCTTCACGCGCTCGGCGGTCTCGCTCATGGTCCGTCTCTTCCCTTCTGGAACTACAGGGGTGTGTTTGGTTGCCCGTGCCCTAGACGGGCAAGCGGGGCCTTGCAAGAGGGGGCAAAAGCCGCACGATCGAGTAGGTTTTACGAATTATCAGAATGTAGCGCGCAAAACCGGTCGGAATGGCGCCTCACTTTTCCCCGTCCCGCTTCGCCTTCCTGCGCGATGCAAACTGGCTCGATGCTACGCGGGCAAGAGGCTATCGACAGTTACTCCTCTTGCTACTGGCTATTGCGTTCGCCGCTTGGGCGCTGGCCGGGCACCATGGAATCGATCCCGGCGGCAAGCCACTCGGTACAGACTTCCTCGCCTTCTGGTCTGCCTCCCGGCTGGCGCTGTCGGGCAATCCCGGGGCGGCCTACGATCTTGGCCGCATCCTTGCAGCGGAGCGCGCGGCGATGCCGGTCGACCCCGGCCTTTCCTCCTTTCTCTACCCGCCACCTTTTCTGCTCGTCTGCCTCCCGCTGGGCCTCGTGCCCTATTTCGTGTCGCTCGTCGGGTGGTTGGCGACGACGGGGCTCGCTTATGGCCTGATGCTGCGCCGCTGGCTGGGTACGCATCAGACGGCCACGCTCACCATCCTCGCGTTCCCGGCCATCTTCACCAATATCGGCCATGGCCAGAACGGCTTCCTCACCGCCGCGCTTCTCGGCAGCGCGCTGTGGCTGCTGGATCGACGCCCCTGGCTTGCAGGCGCGCTCCTGGGGGCGCTCGTCGTCAAGCCGCAGATCGCGTTCGCCGTGCCAGTGCTGGTGGTGGCGAGCGGACGGTGGAGGGTGATGCTGGGCGGCATAGGCTCGGCCCTGCTGCTTTGCGCGCTCTCGCGCTGGGCCTTGGGGGCAGCCCCGTGGGCTGGTTTCGTTACGGGAAGCGGAACGGGCCGCGCAATCATCGAGCAGGGGCTGGTCGAGCCCGGCAAGATGGTGAGCGCCTTTTCGGCGGTGATGGTGCTGCATGGCGGTGTCGCGCTCGCCTATGCGGTGCAGGCGGCCGTCGCGATTGGAGCGGCAGGGACGCTGACCATCATCTGTCGGAAGCAGGGTACGACGCCGGGCGGGCAAGCGGCGCTCTGCGCTGCCGCGACCGTGATGATGAGCCCCTTCTTCCTCGACTATGACCTGACGGCAACGGCCATCCCACTTGCCTGGCTGTTTAGCGAAGGGCTGCGGCGGGGTTTCCGCCCCTGGGAAAAGGTCGTGATGATGGCCGCCTATGTGTTGCCGCTGGTAGCACGAGATCTCGCCCTCAATCTCCACCTGCCCATAGCGCCGCTTGTGCTGGCGGCGCTGCTCTGGGCGGTCGCGCGCGCGGCGATGGAGCCTACGCCCGCGACCGCCTGACCACTCAGATCATCGCCATGCCGCCATTGACGTGCAGCGTCTGACCGGTGACATAACCTGCCTCGCGGCTCGCCAAATAAGCCACAGCGGCGCCGATATCCTCGCCATTGCCTAGGTCACCGGCCGGGATCTTCGCTAGGATAGAGGCCTTCTGCGCGTCGTTCAGTGCATCCGTCATCGCCGAGCGGATGAAACCAGGTGCGACGCAGTTGACGGTAATGTTGCGGCTGGCGAGCTCCTGCGCGAGGCTCTTCGACATGCCGATCAGGCCCGCCTTGGAGGCCGCATAATTAGCCTGGCCCGGATTGCCGGTGACGCCAACCACCGAGGTGATCGAGACGATGCGGCCGAAACGCTGCTTCATCATCGGCTTGGCAGCTGCACGGATCAGCCGGAAGGCGGCTTCGAGGTTCACCGAGATCACCTGATCCCACTCCTCGTCCTTCATGCGTAGAATGAGATTGTCGCGGGTGATGCCGGCATTGTTGACGAGAATGTCCAGTCGGCCACCCAACGCCTCGACGGCGCGGGGGATGAGACCATCGACCTGCTCGGCATCAGAGAGGTTGCAGGCGAGCGTCACCGGATTATTCGGCAGATCGGCCGCCACCTCGGCCAACACCGCTTCACGTGTGCCCGAGAGTGCTACCTTGGCACCCTGCGCCGCCAGCGCCTTCGCGGTCGCCGAGCCGAGGCCGCCGGATGCGCCCGTCACCAACGCCGTCATTCCAGAAAGATCGAACATTCTTTTCTCCATCCGTCATGCCAGCGGTCGCCGGGCTGACGCGCAATTTCAGAGGCTCTTCGCCAGTGTCTCAATGTCGTCCATCGAAACGATGCTGGTGATCGCCGCCTCGGGCGCGATGCGCTTGACCATGGGGCCAAGCACCTTACCGCCGAACTCGACGAACTCGGTGACGCCGGCGGCGAACATTGCCTCGACGCTCTCGCGCCAGCGCACGGTGCCGGTCACCTGTTCGACCAGCAGTGTGCGGATTGCGGCTGGATCGGCGACGGGTGCGGCGGTGACGTTGGCATAGACAGGCACCAGCGGCGCGCGGAAATTGGCGTTGGCCAGCGCCTTCTCCATGACGCGCGCGGCGGGCTCCATCAGCGAGCAGTGAAAGGGCGCGGAGACCGGAAGCAGCATCGCGCGCTTGCCGCCACGCACCTTGGCGAGCTCGACCGCGCGCTCAACGGCGCGCTTTGAACCCGAGACGACCACCTGCCCCGGCGCATTGTCGTTTGCAGCCTCACACACCTCGCCCTCGGCGGCGTCGGCGGCGATCTGCCGGGCGGCGGCAAAGTCGAGGCCGAGCAACGCCGCCATCGCGCCCTCGCCCACCGGCACCGCCGCCTGCATCGCCTGACCCCGCGTGCGGAGCAGCCGGGCGGTCTCGGCAACCGCGAGCGCCTCCGCCGCACACAGCGCGGTATATTCGCCGAGGCTATGACCAGCGACGAACTCGGCCTTGTCGGCGAGGCGGATGCCGCCCTCTCGCTCCAGCACACGCAGCGTCGCGATCGCGTTGGCCATGATCGCCGGCTGGGCGTTCTCGGTCAGCATCAGCTTGTCAGCCGGTCCTTCCGCCATCAGCCGCGTCAGATGCTGGCCCAGCGCCTCGTCGACTTCCTGGAAAACTTCACGCGCGGTAACGCTCGCCGCGCTCAGCGCCTGGCCCATGCCGACCGACTGGCTGCCCTGGCCCGGAAAGATGAAGGCTCGCATCGTGCTCTCCCTAATAGGCCGGCCGCGATAGAAAGCCCGGCGGCCGAGCGCAAGCCATCGCCGCTTGCTTTCCGGGCCCATTTCGGCCATAGGCGCCGGCGTTCGGGGTGGTGAGCCAGTCTCGCCGCCCCGCTTACGCATTGAAACGACAGCCGGAGGGGCGGCCACGATGGGCGTGGCGTCAGCGATCGGCCAACATGGAAGGACGGCCACATGGCTCTTTACGAG
>OUNM010166979.1_pt1 | contig 58089 bp, 73 predicted proteins | sample 1769961 | NCBI WGS metagenome assembly OUNM01 (sample SAMEA3914820, study PRJEB12502) | metagenome | biome: forest; material: soil | place: USA | collected 2012-03-12 | depth 0.3 m
CCCTATTTAAGGGCCGCGACTGCCGTTTTCCCCCCCCCCCCCCCAATCCAGTTCACTCCTAGCCGGCAAGCAAGCCCCGTCACCAAGGCAACCGTCGATGGAGCCGACGGGACTGCGCAAGTTCCTGACATCATCAACACCCTCGAGGCGAAGGCGGAAGAGCTGTAATTCAGGATGGACCATATATTATATTTGCATGGTCGCAGGCGCGTACGTATCTGCTGTTTGACTAGAGTTCGCAGAGGACGGAAGAGTTTCGGTCTCCATTTTGCTGCATCTGGGAAATACTGGAAACGGGCATTCGGCCCCTCGAAAAGTTAGTTGCTCGTTCCTGATACCACGAGCGTTATCTGGAACTGATTTGCCAATGCATTTACGTTCATATCAAAGATACCTATCACCTGCCAAAACCTTGATGACAGCCTTGTCTTGTGCTCCTTGAGTACAGACGTCGTTGGCGACAGACACACAACAGTTGAACAGGGGGTTCTCCTGAGAACGCCAGGGTTGGGGTTAAGGCCTGTCGAATCACATGGAAGATGAAGTCAAGATGCTTTGGCCAATGGCGTCTTGGTGGTTCTTGAACCAGGACTTGGCGGACTGCAGCCCGTCCCCCCTCATTTCTGTCTGGTACCGGATCACAGCAGCACAGCCTTCACCGAAACTCGCAGCCGGTAGAGAGCCTGCTCGCCCGCTCACTGGGCAAATTATGTGGCCGGAATGTCTCTTTGTACGCATGGAAAACGAGGCGGTCAGGAACTCGCGTGCTCGTTCGCTGCCTTGACCCCACCACGGGGGCGACACACCACCGTTGATGACTGGAGATGAAATCCGAGGTGAATTTGCCCCAGACCTTGCCCTCTCGTTCTCTCGTGACGAAGCAAGTTAGCGGAAAAGGATGGCCGTTCGGGCCGGTAGCGAAAGGAATCTCGGCTGTAAATTTGTACCAAACACATCTCTTGTTGCAACAAGTAAGGTGATAATCGAGCCCCTTCGGTGATCAGAGTCCATTACGTCCGACCGACCATTGGTCTGGGCGGGAGCCCGCCGTTCCAGCTCGCAGCAGCGGGGGAGCCCTTCCATGTGTGTAGCCCTATGCACAGTGCATTGAGGGTGATCCACACCGGCCTCGCGTGCTGGATCGCTGTGTTTTGCACGCCGGCGGGGTCCAGTGTCACAGTGCAAATCCCCGCAGCCAAGGGCGTCAGCTTTGACCCAGCCTGGCAGCTGCCTGCCAACAACCCATGTTGGGAGCGCCCATCTCGTCAACTCCGCATCATCTATCTGCCCTCTGCCCCAGAGACCGCTTTTCTGCTGCCTCGGATTCTCACCTCGACATCGGCAGAAGCCAGCAACCCCTGCATCTGGTCTTTGTCGTCTGTCCCAGAGCTCTTCAGTCTCCTTCGACACACTCTTTTCGAGCCAACCTTTCCCTTCCATTCGGCGACGCAGGTCCTTTTCCTCGACTCCCAAAGTTGCCCGTGTCGTAGCGCGGCGTTGGCGGCATCCACATCCACCAAACGGGACCTTCGATTGTTGACAACAAAAAATTTGAGCAAAAACAAACCGCAAGACCCGCACCCCTCAACTCCCGTTGACCTGCACCACCTCCGAAATCCCGATTCCTCATCACCAAGCGGCCCGTCACGTCCTTCTTCTGTTCCCGACAGCGAGGCGTGTTTCGCTGGCCTGCTCCTCAAACCCCAGGACCCTGTGGATCCCACACCCACGGCCCCCCCCCGCCTGTGTGTTCCGCGCAAAGTTTAGCTGCGAAAGGCATCGCCCTTCTCCCTAGCAACGCTTCCCTCTCTCACTTTCCGCAGCCCCCGCTTTCCATCATCTCGACCTCTGGCCGCAAATATTCAGACCGCAACCATGGAAGGCGCACCGGACATCAACACTGTCCTCACCAACTCGCTGAGTCCCGGTTAGTACTCCCCATTCCCGACTTTTGGTTGCTGGCCTGCACGATTTCGCGCCGAGCCCCTCACGCCCCTCCCGAGCCGCGAACGCTTTCCCTTGCTGACTGCCTTGCAGACGCGACTCTGCGAAACGCGGCCGAGCAGCAACTTACCCACGCCGCGGAGACCAATTTTGTAAGCCCTCCCGTCACATGCCATTTTAGTCTACTGTGTGTTCCTGTTTCTCTTGCTGACATCATTCGGCCTCCCAGTCCCACTACCTCCTCACACTCGTCCAAGCGTTGGCAAATGATAGCACCGAAGGTCACATCCGAGCCGCCGCTGGTATTGCCTTGAAGAACGCCTTTAGTGCGCGCGAGTTTGCGAGGCAGGCCGCATTACAAGCGAAATGGCTCAACCAGACCGACCAAGACACCAAGACGCGCATCAAGCAGCTGGCCCTGGAGACACTGTCATCGACCAATGCCCAGGCCGGTGCGGCGACGGCCCAGGTCGTCGCCGCCATCGCAGCGATCGAGCTTCCCCGGAACCAGTGGCCCGATCTCATGACGCTGCTCGTGCGGAACGTCAGCGAAGGCACCCAGCACCAAAAGCAGTCTTCCCTGACCACGATCGGCTTCATCTGCGAGAGCCAAGATACCGAGCTGAGGAATAGTCTGGTCACTTATTCCAACGCCATTTTGACGGCCGTTGTGCAGGGCGCGCGCAAGGAAGAGCCCAACACCGAGGTTCGCCTTGCTGCCATCACCGCTCTCGGCGACTCGCTCGAGTTTGTCGGCAACAACTTCAAGCACGAAGGCGAGCGCAACTACATCATGCAGGTCGTTTGCGAGGCTACCCAGGCCGATGACTCACGGATACAACAGGGCGCTTTTGGCTGCCTCAACCGCATCATGGCCCTCTATTACGAGAACATGAGGTTTTACATGGAGAAGGCCCTCTTCGGCCTCACCATCCTGGGCATGAAGAGCTCCGACGAGGATGTTGCCAAGCTTGCCGTCGAGTTCTGGAGCACCGTGTGCGAGGAGGAGATCGCCATCGAGGATGACAACGCCCAGGTTGAGAGCTCGGATCAGGTGCGGCCGTTTTACAACTTCAGCCGCGTCGCCACAAACGAAGTCGTCCCGGTCTTGCTTAGCCTTTTGACCAAGCAAGATGAGGATGCAGCGGACGATGAGTACAACATCTCCCGCGCGGCCTACCAGTGCCTGCAGCTTTACGCTCAGGCTGTCGGAGCCGCCATTATCCAACCCGTCATCCAGTTTGTCGAGTCCAACCTGCGCCACGAAGACTGGCACAACCGGGATGCTGCGGTGTCGGCGTTTGGCGCCATCATGGACGGGCCGGAGGAGAAGCTGCTGGACCCCATCGTCAAATCGGGCATGCAGCCTCTGATCAGCATGATGGACGATCCTTCGGTTCACGTGCGGGACTCGACCGCCTATGCGCTTGGCCGGATCACCGAGGCTTGTTCTGAGGCTATTGATCCGAGCCAGCACCTCGAGCCCTTGGTTCGCTCTCTGTTCAACGGCCTGATGAACAACCCCAAGATGGCGGCGTCGTGCTGCTGGGCGCTCATGAACCTTGCGGAGCGGTTTGCCGGCGACGTGGGCGCGGCTCAGAATCCTCTGACTCCCCATTTCAACCAGAGCGTCACTAACCTGCTCTCGGTCACGGGGAGGATGGACTGCGAGCCTGCCGTGCGCACTGCCGCGTATGAGGTTCTCAACACGTTTGTGCAGAACGCCGCCAACGACAGCCTCGGCTCCATTGCCTCCCTCTCCACTGTCGCCGTCCAGCGCCTGGAGGAGACCCTTCCCCTGCAGCATCAGGTTGTCAGCGTCGAGGATAGGATTATCCTCGAGGACATGCAAACAAGTCTCTGCACCGTCCTGCTGGCCACCGTCCAGCGGCTGGACAAGGAGATCGCGCCCCAGGGTGATCGGATCATGCAGGTCCTTTTGCAAATCCTGAGCACCGTCGGCGGCAAATCGAGCGTCCCGGAGTCGGTCTTTGCCGCCATCAGCGGCCTTGCGAATGCGATGGAAGAGGACTTTGTCAAGTACATGGATGCCTTTTCTCCATTCCTTTACAACGCCCTGGCCAACCAGGAGGAGCCCAGTCTCTGCTCGATGGCTATTGGCCTCGTCAGCGACATCACTCGATCCATGGGAGAGCGCAGCCAGCCGTATTGCGATAACTTTATGAACTATCTCTTGAGCAACCTTAGGGTTCGTCCCCCCCACCGCCCCCCTCTCCCTTGACTTCCATTCCTGTTCATGGCTGGATGAGATAGCTGACCTGCATACCCTTTTCAGAGCACTGCCCTTGCCAATCAGTTCAAGCCGGCCATCCTGCAATGCTTTGGTGACATTGCCGGCGCCATCGGCGGGCACTTCGAGACGTACCTCGCTGTCGTCGCACAGGTGCTGCAGCAGGCCGCCACCATCACGGCTGGCGCTGATGGGTCTTACGAGATGTACGACTATGTTATTGCTTTGCGTGAGGGCATCATGGATGCGTGGGGTGGCATTATTGGTGCCATGAAGAGCAGTGGCAAGAGTATGTACCTTGTTCTCACCGCAGGTTCCGCCTTGACTGGCTAGCTGACATACTCTCCTGTAGCTGCCGTCCTCCAGCCCTACGTCCCGACCATCTTCGAGCTCCTTAACAGCATCGCCAACGATACCAACCGCAGCGAGGCTTTGATGCGGTCTGCAATGGGTGTTATCGGGTAATGTGCACCGATCCGCTTACGGGTGAATTTGATGGCTAACTCGCAACAGTGACCTCGCAGACGCTTACTCCAACGGCCAGCTTGCCGACGCTTTCCGCCAAGAATGGATCTCGGGGCTGATCAAGGAGACACGCTCGAACCGGGAGTTCCAATCGCGCACCATCGAGACTGCGCGCTGGGCCCGGGAGCAGGTCAAGCGGCAAATTGGCGGCACCCAGGCCGTCATGCAGCAGACATGAGAGAGTCATGAGCTCGGCCCAGAATGACATCGTCGGTCTGGACTCCCAACTCTCTTGACGGGCGTCGGTCGGCATCGTCCTCATCGCCTCGATACCCCCCCCCCGGGACGCTTCGAAAGAAGCGCTGTCCCATGAATTCCACCACCCCTCCCCACGCAGCACCACACACCCACGACCACGAGGCACGGCACGGCACGACACATGACCCAGCACCCAGATGCACAGATAATGTGTATATAGACCCCAATGGCCCCTTGAATCGGACACATCATACCCCTAGAGAGATCACTTCACTATTTCACTATTCCTCCTTACCTGCTGCGCGACCCCGGCACTGTTTCCCACCCTCCTACTCCCCCTTCTGCCACCATTTCCTTCTGCGCGGGTTTTATTGGGATGAAGATAGAGCGATTACATGTACTGTTCCATGCTTCTAGAATGTTGGAGGCCTGGGGCAAACGCACCATCATGTAGACTTTTTTTCCTCGTTGAAACGGACTATTACCCCAAAAGGAGGCGGTACGAATGGCTGAGCCGATGTGCGTAATCTTGATCAAGTAAACCGGAGATCGGGAGTCCAGAGGCTGGGGGAAGAAAGGGGTTGGGATTGACTTGGGGGGAGAGGGGAAGAGATGAATAGGTTGGTGGTTTAGGGAGAGAGGAGGGACGGTGTTCTGGAACCCGGCATGACCAAGTAGCCACCTACCTACCTAGGTACCCATGCCCCTACTTGCCTGACCCTCACTTATGTGCCTCACAAGAATGAAGGATGTATGAATGATGGCCTCTCTCGTGTGTGTGGGATGCGGCTGAAGATGGAGAGCTTGTCAAGAAAGTGGTTGCGGAGCCCCTGTGCGTGCATCTCGGAGGCGCCTGTAGGTGGCCGTTTTGCAGCCCGTCATAGAACGCCACTTTGGTGCCAGCCGGCTTTTTGAACCCCGCAAGCCAGTCAGTTCTCAGATTCAGAAGACAGAGAACCCGCCGGTTTCCTGCAGTGGCCGTTTGCTGTTATGGTGCGGTCGCCCGCCGTGTGGAGTGTTTACGGATTGTCTTGTTCTGCGAGTGCGAGGAGTGGCCTGGGTTGATGTGTCGAGTTTCAACTGTTATGGCCCCTCGGGTTTCGCAATACTTCAAGCACGAAGGGAAGCATGGGCCACAGGTTCCGTTGCTTGGCTGTGAGGCTGGTGGCACGATCGGGGGAGAGATGAAGCGCTCTGCTCGGTTCCTTGCCTTGCAGCAGCCCGGCAGGCATGCAACGAGCCGAGACACAAGAGTCATTTCTGGACGTGCAGGTGGGTGCTATGGAAAGTTACCTACATAGTATGTGAGCACCCGACGTGCAGCGTGGGGGGTTTCTGGTTTGGTTTTCCGAGTTTTGCTTCTGTTGGGCATCAAGATGCTTTGTCGACACTACTTATCCGTTCTTGATGGATGGGATGCTGATATGGGTGACGTCTACAGGACTGTAGCGCTGGAAGAATCCACCTCGTGGACTCCCAGAGCGAGTTGCACCCCCTGGGCAAGCGCGGCAACGGCCTGGCTTGCCGGGCTTGGTGCGGACAGTGTGCCATCCGCACGGTGGTGGGAGAACAAGCCCCGCTGTGCCAGGGGTTCGAACGCGGGCCAGGGCTGCAGGCTGCATGCCAACCGGGAGCTTTTCCGGGTCGGGGCTTGGCGGAAGCTGGGTGGTGAACATGAAGCGAGGAGCTGGAATGGCATGGGCGTGGCATGGGCTGCAGGCAATGAGGCATGCAAGGCAGAAGCGGAGGGGGATCGAGCGGGCTTGGGGGTGATGCTGGGCGCGCTCGGCACCTGTTCTTGTGCATGGTACGGAGGACTGGACAGAAACCGGCGGAAACCGAACGCGATGGGGAGACTGCTGAGGTGGAAGGATTTCCATGTCCTGGCGGCATGGCAGCCCCCCACGAGACAGAAGTGCGTGCGACTCGATTCTGGGAGAAGCTGAGTGTTTCCCGTCTGTCCACAAGCAGGAGTATCACGTGTGGCTGCCTCGGAGCCTTTTTAGAATTGGGCTCTGGTCAAATCGAAGTTGCCGTTGCCATTCACTCACTTTTTTCTTGGCCCCGAGTTGTCAGCCTGCCTGCCTGCCTGCCTGCCTGCGTGCTGCCTGCCTTGGAGAGCATTGCGCTGTGGTCGTGCTTTTGCCCAAGCGGCCGGCAATTCCCCGCCTGCCGTCGAGCAGCCCACCCCAGCAGCGGAACACTTTCTCCCAACAAACGACGGATTCAGATTGGGCACGGATTCGGTTTGCCCTGGCCAGCCTGCCACTCACTCACTGGCCTGCCTGCCTGCCGGCAACCACAGAGAGCCCCACCCGACCGCGACTGTAACTCTCCAGCAATCCAGTGATTCCAGCCGTCCAGCAGGGAAGCCCGAGTGAAACTACCTAGAGACCGGGCCGGACCTTTCAATTCAGGCGATTCAAGCAAATACCGTTGCCTTATACAACCAACGGGACCGATCCCGGCGTTGTCCTGTGGCAGTCGTCTCCACGGCCCCTGTCGACGAGCGAGCCGCGTCGACGTGACGCGCCAAGATGGACGTTGAGATGGAGCCTCCCGGTCCGCCGCCGTCTGGTCCTCCGTCCGGTCCGCCGTCCGGTCCGCTGTCTGCCCCTGGTCCGCTCTCTGGTCCGCTGTCTGGCCCGCCACCCGGCCCGCCGCTGATGACGCCGCCGGCGCTGCCTCATCCTCCCGGCCACAGTTCGGCCCCGCTCCCACCCGGACCGGCTGCTCAGCTTCCGCCTCCCCCTACTGCCATCAAACGGAGGGCTCCAATCGCCTGCCGAAGGTGCGTGTCTGTCCACTTGCCAGAACACTCTGGACGCTCTGGAGCCCCTAGACCTGACACGCAATGCCAGATGCCGCCGCATGAGGAGCAAGTGTTTGCACGACAAGGCGACACCACCTTGTCGATCGTGTCTCGAGGCCGGCCTTGGTGCCAGCGATTGGTAAGAATGCTGCGTATCCCCGCTGGCAAACGGGCGGCCCTGCCCAGACGCTGCCCGGGAGCCTGGAAATGTGCGGTGCTGATATCGTGCCCCCCTCCGAAGCATCTTCCCAGTACGCGGCCAGCCAGACCAGGACCGCGAGTACCGGCACCCTCGACTGAGGGCTGAGAAGAGCAAGAAACGGGAAGTGGTCCGGATCCTGGACGCCCCTGGCCAGCTCCGAACATACCTGCCCTTGGCTTCGAGTCCTGCGAATGACGTCGACGATTGGGACCTGCTGCCCCCTCTGCCCGAGATGCTCGAGGCCGTCAACAAGTTTACGCGTCATTACTTCCAGTTGGGCTTCATCCCGAAGTTGTTGTTTCCGGAGCGGCTACGGACCCAACATCGGCCTGTCAGCCCGTTCTTTCTGCTTGGTATCCTCAGCGTCTCAGCACGGCTGACGCCGCCGCTGGTTGAGCGGTATGGGAGTGCTGTGAAGGCCTCCGAGGCTTTTATGGAGCTCGCCTCGGAGCTTACTCAGAGCGAGCTATACAAGGAGCCAACCTTGGAGAGATGCCAGGCGTTTTATCTCCTGAGTATCGCGCAACAAGGCAGTGGGATGAAGCATAAGAGTTCCGTACGTCGTGTCTGCTCCGCCACCCTTCCCAATAGCGTGCCATGTTGCCTTTGTCTAACAGGAAGCCAGATCAACATGGCCATCGCAATGAGGATGGCAACTCTGATGCAGTTGCACAGGGAGGAAACGTATGTGATCCCGAGCCCAACACAGGAGCTCATCATACGTGCCGAGTCGGCTCGGAGAACCCTGGTACGTGGCTTAGACATGAGTCTCCGGGAGCGCCTCGAAGCTGACAGCCCGTCACTAGTGGATGCTGCACAGCCAGGACAACTTGCATTCTGGGCCGCGATCCCCCGTTTTATTATCGGCAAGCGACATCACGACACTGCTTCCGAGCAACGAGGAGGATTTTGCCAACGCACGAGAACCCAAGTCCAGGGCCGCGCTTGAGAACACGCCTCCCGCCCTTGCGAATCCGGCTCTGGTTGCTGACGAAGGGAGGTCTCTATTTGCCGTGCTCATCCAAGCACATCACTACTGGGGAGCCATCTATCGGCGTGCCGTTGGTAATAACAAAAGCCCTCGGCCATGGGAGCCAGACGGCGAGTACGCCCAGATGGAGAGACGGCTCGCGGAATGGGAGGGCGGCCTCCCAAACGACTATCGGTGGAGTCTCCACCTTCTCAAGAGGTATAAACAAGAAGGCCTAGACCTGGTACGTCGTACCCCTGCGCTCTTCAAATGTATGCACCCACTTAGACGTTGCTAACGTTTGCTCCAGGGGTATCTGGGTGTGACCATGATCCCACGGCTTTGCAACATTGTTATCCGCAAGGCATATTTGCATGAGTAGGAACCAGCTTACCCCCTTTTCCTTGTTGCGTGGCCCGGCTAACGGTAAGTGACGCTCAGAATAATATCTCACGACAACTCGAATCCTGATTTGGCCGCTTATTGGGCCGATATGGCACACAGACTCTTCTGGAATGTGAATGCCCTCTACGAGCAGATCGAGACTCAGTATGCCGACAGGTCTCCAGAAGAAGGCCCGGGAGCACAGATGGCGGTGAGCGCAACTGGAACATACGGCGAGACGTGCCCCATGCTGACGACGTCCTGGACAGGCATTCTGCGTCTATACGTGTGGCTTTTTGGCGTGTTATGCATACAAGTTTCCGAACAGCAAGTCCAGCCTAGTTCCTCCTCGATGCTACCGATTTCCGGATACTAATGTTCTTTCAGTCTGCCTCGACCAATCTCTCACGCGCAATGCCCCCGCGATGGTCCAGCGGACCCTCAACATCCTCAATGAGAGCAAGAGCATCTGGCCCCTCGCGTCGCGGTGGCTTGACCACTTGGACAAATTCTACAAGTCCAAGAACGTTGTGGCAGCCGGTACTGAGGGCAGCATGGCCGACAGCGTAAGTACTCATCTCGATCTCCTCGACAAACTCACCCGCAGGAGTTTGTTGACACGAAGCAGAAAGAACCGATCCCCCACGTACTCCACCCGATGGGCATTCGCCCACCCGTCAAGCCAATCCAACCGCGCATCGTAGCCCCGTCCCCAGACGAAAAGCACAACGGCGTTCCATCCCAGAGCCCGAACATGTCCATGATCAACCTCCTGCAACCGCAGCCCGCCCCAATCGGCTACGGCCCCGACCCCGCAAACCTCCGGCTCCCCGCTCCGCAGCCCTCATTATCATCCTCGCCCTCCCAGCCTCCCGCTCCCTCGCCACACCCATTGCAGGGTGTGGCCGCCTCCCACGGACAGACACCGCAGCCGCAGGCACAGGCCGGTGGCTCGAGATCGACCACCGACGGTCTGGGCCTGCTTATCGAGGCGTTTGACACGCACCACACGACAGGACCGCCGCTGCCGTCCGTGCCGGGGGGCACCGCCAGCGGGCCTCCACCGCCGGGCGCCGTGTATGGCCCGCCGCACAGCAGCGCCCCGCAGCAATACTACCCGCCACCCGCGCTGGCGACAAATGATGGGTATGAGCACGAGCTCGGGTACTACATGTCGGATGGGGTGCCGCCGGTTATGCAGCAGAGTTGGGCGAGTGGGGGAGGGGATATGTATGGCTACTGAGTGAGAGTTGGGGGAGCGGGCGGTTTGATGGTTCCAAAATAGGAAGGCAGGTTTGTTGCCTGTTTTTCAGTGGGTTTTTTTACCTTTTTCTCCCTTTAGCGGTGGGAGTTTCTAGGGCGCTCGGCCAGGCATGGTCTGTGGCTCTGCTGGTTTATGGGATGGGATTAGGACGGGAGGGATTCTGCTTGGGTTGCGTGTGTGTGTTTTAGCGTGTGGGATACGGCTGATGCTTTGGGCGGGTGTCGGTTACACACGTGGGTTTGAAAAGAACAGCTGCCTAGGTAGCTGTCGTGTGTTTTGTTGCTTCTACTGCCTACCGATATAATATACACGAAGGGTTTGCCTGGCGCGCTCTCACTAGTCTCAACATCTCATCCTGGTGTTGATCGGGATTCCATCCATCCCTGGGTTGCTTATATGAATTTACCGAGGCGCTGGAGCCGCCCACTGCAATTCTCCGACGCTCCAGCAGCACGATAAGGCGCGCTATCTCCGACCTTCCGGATCCGACAAGCTTTCGTCATTGCCAAACTCGCAGTCGGCGCAACAATTTCCTTTCCTCGCCATAAACCACAACGCGCGCCAGGGCTTCTTTTTCTTTCAGTCACCGCCTCGTTCGAACTTACTACCGAGCCATGTCTGCCGTACAGGCAGCAGCTAGGCCGGACTCGGCGCTGAAGGTGCTCTCGCTGGTATGTCTGCCCCTCCCTACAACACCTCTATCCGCACAGCCCGCTGCGCAGTTGGCATGTGGGGGGTTTGGTAGAAGACAGGATGAGTGGGAGAATCTGGGGCCTGGGGCCGAGGGTTGTTTCAAGTTGTCGCCCCGATGCTGACACGAACATATCCGCTCGCAACAGTACCGACAGCTCCTCCGCCAGGGCAGCCAGTTCTCGGCCTACAACTTCCGCGAGTATGCGCGGCGCCGGACGAGAGATGCGTTTCGCGAGAACAAGGGCGTCGAGGACCCCCGGAGGGTGCAGGAGCTCGTGCAGAAGGGGCTGCAAGACTTGCAGGCGATGAAGGTGCGTTTGCGCTTGGGCTCGCTGTGCTGGTCCTGCTGCTTGCTGGCTGTCTCCTTGATGGATGATCGTTGCTGACAAGAACTGGTTTTGGTTGATGGTATAGCGCCAGACGGCCATCAGCCAGTTTTACCAGATGAATAGGCTTGTCGTGGAGGGTGGGATATCGGTATGCGGGAATGTTCTGGGGCGGTGGGGAGGTGAGACGCGAGTGCTGACGCTGAGTAGGGCAAGGATGAACCTGGCCACGGGGAGACTACGAGGCAAAAGGAGACTGGGTATGTCGGTTCTGCACTCCGGGAGAGGTGGTTGTGGCTTGGAAGACGATGCTGACCCACGAGTGAAGCTGGGATTGAGGTTCTAGAGAGACGATTCCACTCAGCACCGCGTTTGCCTTATAAACACACACACACAGGCACTATCTGGGGCATTCTAGGCTCTAAAACCGACAAACCTCCGGGATATGGAAACGGTTGTCAGGAGTTGGGGCGCTGTGAATCTGGGACGGGCGGGCCATGCTCTTGGTGTGCGTTCTTATCTACTCTACTATGCTGTACATTATAACCAACGTACGCTTCTCCGCCTGCCAGTTCCTGCTGCTGTAACAAGAATATTGCTCAGCTTGATCTTTGCTACGTGCAGACCCAAGTTTGGTATAGCTACAGTTAACGGGGTTTGTATGTAGATATGCGATATACCGTAGTAAGCGAGCGACTGCAGTTGCAGTGTCGCATCCGTCCTCTGCATGTTGATGCGACAACCCGAGACTCCGTTCTCCATCGCGACGGCAGCTTTGTTTTATCGCGGCCAACATTGTTGTTGCTCTGTAGCATATAAACTTTGCCATCAATTGGTTTGTCTTTTCCGTCGGCAAGACCTCGCCCGCCGAACGTCGAACGTCGAACGCGGTACCTGTCCTCGTCGTCCTGCCGTCTCGTCAACCACCCACGCTCTCGTTTTCCCATCGCGCGCCCTCTCGCCCTCTCGTCCTGCCCCATTGCGATTCTCCCTCCTCCCCGGCGTTTCGCTTTCGGCCATAATTTTTTTTTTTTTTTTTTTTGGATACGAATTGCACTGTGTATACATACGATCCCTGGATTCTGTTGGAACTTCTCCCGTCGTGGGTTCGCCGGCAGACGCGAAATCCGAACAACGGTTCGTGAGAACGACGTCTCTCTCACGTCGCGATGCAGCGTCCGGTGAGTTGGATACTTGCGATTAGTGGCGATTACGATCTTGTCTGACAGCAGAAGCAACTCCGGACGGCGACCCTGACCCGCCGCAGCGCCCGCTCTGGCTATCCGGAACCGGACGATTTTGAAGGTGCGTCGCTCACCCCCCCAGGCGTCACTGTTTTACCCCAGCAGTAGCTGACCGTGTTTCCTGATCTTTACAGGCCTTCCAGTGAGACAATGGCGCCGGGAGCAGGTGAAGATCGCCCCGTCAGCCCAGCAAGACTCGGCCGAAGAGGATGACATCTGGGCCAATGATCTCCCATTTGGTATGCCCAAGGAGTCACATCTTCTCCCAACACACACACAGGAACTGCTGCGCGCCGCCCGATCGGGCCGGGGAGGCAAGCGCTCGGCCCCATCAGAAGACGACGACGCCGATCTCGAAGATGCTCCCAAGCGGAAGAAAGAGGACTGGGAGCTGCCAAGCGAGGGGTACAAAGCCAAGGTGTGGAAGCAGGTACCGCGGAATGCCGAAACGCCTACAGTATCCCACCTAGCAAAGCGCCACAAGAACACCATTACGCTTGCTTCGAGGAGCGCGATCCCACACCTGGCAGGGCCAACCGTGATTCGAGCCACCGTTCGCCGCATCGATGCGGCCGGCAATCCCTACGAACAAACCGTGACCCTTACCGAAGGGCAGCGCGTCGAGGGCGAGATCATCTCTACCACAGTCGTGCCAGCATCTTCAGCAGCCCAACCGGAGACACCCCTCCAGCAGCCGACACCAGTCAGGCGAAGGCCCCCTCCTCCCAAACGGAAGGCCAAAGGTGTTGGGCGTGGACGTAAGAAGGGGAGACTGCCGTTGCCATTGCCGTTACCCGTGCCTGCAACAAGGGCGCAAGGAACCGCAGACGGGTTGCCCGTCAAGGCCGAAGCGGCCGGCCCTGGTGTGAGTTCTACCCCTAAACCCGGCCTCTGGCTCACTTTTCGAAATGCTAATTGGTTCATAGGAGCCCGCAATCAAACTCGAGGACGCCGACGACAACGCAAACCAAGACAGCGAAATGGCCGATGTGTCAGGCATGCCCTCCGACGAGGAAGAAGTCGATGGTGGCGATGGTGAAGAAGACGAGGGAGGCGAAGAGGAAGCCGGCGATGACGAAGGACCCGACACTCCGAAGGTCGAAGATGTCAGTGAAGACACACGTGGCGAGGACATTGAAGATGCCGAGGACTCGGAGATGTCGGAGGCAATCCAACCAAGCTCGGTCGAGGAACCCGACGAACCTCGTCCTGTTGTGGAAGAGCCGGAGGAGGTTACCATACACAAGGCCCGCTTCCAGCCGCCCACCCTCGTCAACCTCGGGCCGCCCCAACTCGGCTCCTCGAGGATCGAGGGGAGCCCTCTGAAAAACGTCATGATTCTTTCGCCAACCGAACCCTCGCCCGTCATCCCTCCAGGGGCGACGGCAAGCACTTCCTTCGCCGCGTCCAGCTACCTAGATGTCAAGCCTCACACCGTGGCTATGGAGGTGGATTCGGGCAGTGCCATCCACGAAGCGCATGCCGAAACAAAGACACAGGGGGTGCTGCCATCGCTGAGGGATAATAACAGTGCAGCATCCTCGCCGCGTGCGAACATCAAGCAAGAAGTAGCAACTCCCCCGGTTGACTTATTCGCACCACCTCTCAAAGAGGAGGCCGCCGAGACACCAACCAGCGTCCCGGACCAGCCGCTACCACCCCCCGCCAGACCAGAATCCGTTGACCCTCCAACCATCGAAACCCTGGAACCCAAGCTGGAACCCTCTCCGGCTCCCCAAATCACCGAACCCGAGCCGGAGCCCGAACCCATGGAGACAGATATCCCCGACGCCTCCATCCAACCTCCCGATTCTCCGGCTCTGCTCCCAACAGTGACCGAGGACGAAGACGACGGCCTCAACCTCCTCGGCAGCCTCGAGCGAGAGCTCGACCGCCAGGGCGGCTCAAGCAACCCCCGAAGCGGCGAGGCAACGCCCAACGTGGCGGCGGCGGCGGCGACAGAAACCAAACAGGAAAAGGGGACGCCGGCTCCCGCTGACGCGCCGAAGGACGAGGAACTTGTGGACACTGCTTCCCCTTCTGCTCCTACTCCTCCTGCGGCTACTGCTGCTGCTGCCGACGCTACTGCTGTTGAGGACGCTCCGAAGGAGGAGCCTGTGGAAACTGCTTCTTCTGCTGCTGCGGGTATTCCCGATTCTGCTGTATCTGACGATACTTCTGCTGCTGCTGCCGCTGCCGCTGACGGTGCTGATCTTGCCGGTGCTGCTGATACTCTGAAGCAGGAGCCTGGCGTGGAAGACGAAGATGTCAAGGCTGAGGCTCCGCAGGACGAAATGGAGATTGATGAGGTTGTGCCGGCTGTTGTGCCGGCCGCTGAGCCCGCGGCTGAGCCTGCGGCTGCTGCTCTGCCTGAATCGGGCTAGGTATATCGAAGATGGAATATTGGAGTGTTTCGCGGGTTGGGTTGAGCGGGTGGGCTGGGTAGCTGCCGGTGATGATGCTTGGACGGTTCAGTGTGTTCAACAGTTTGCCTTCTGTCTTGTTCTTCTTCTAGTTGGGTCTCAGTTTCGATATGGGGCCGGGGCGGGCGTTGGATGCTCGTCCCGTTTTGGACAGCGTGTTGCTAGTCGTTTTCTTGTATTTCTGGGTTCACCACAGGAGGCTTGGACGTTGAATGGACCGGCGGGTACAGTCCCTTGCAAAAAGCCATGATGTTTTCTTTTTCCAAATTTACATCTGAATTCCTCACAATCACTCTTAAGTGGTGCGTTGAATCCCATCCGCGAGTTGGTCAATGTCAATGGCAAGTAACATGTGCTTGTGGTAACTAGTGACGGGAAAGGTGGTCGGCCCATGAGAGCATTGAAGCTCTGACATCCATCTGCCCGCAGCGGGAGATGGTCAGAGATGAGTGTTGATCCATTCTATTCCCTAGGTGCATTTTTTTTTTATCAACAAGACTCGGAGGCGGATGACGAAGTGACCTTGAGCCTACCATGAGTAGAACACAAGAAAATGAAGGGTAACTCTCTAGCTACGAATATAATACATAGATCTGGCTCTGCTCCCGCGCCAGCCAACATCAGGGTATAAGAATAGAGAAATCCAGATCATACATATATGTACAGAAAAAGAAAGAAGGCGTCGTGCCTTACAACCAAGTCTAGCTTTTTGGTGGCTCGAAATTCGTTGTTCACATCTGAAAACGCCGCTGCTGAGATCACACCCGGCCGCTGGGGGTTGAAAAAGGAAGAAAAAAGAGCAGAGGAGAATGAAGAAACAGATAGCTAAAGTAGAGCCAAAGTGATTGTGGTGGACAAGGATAGAAAAAGAAAAGAAGGAGGGACACAGCATCATCATGCCCCGCCCCCTAATACTGAATTTGCGGCTTTGCGCAGTGAAATGGGCCCCAGAAATCCCGTGTTGCCTTGTTGGGGCTGCGGCTTAACGTCTTGCATCTCGACGCCCTCCTTGGAATCCACCTCTCGGCGGGGAGGGGCTGGTTGGGGAGCGCGCCGGTGACCGCCAAGCCGCTGGTCGCCCTCGGCATACGTCTTCTTGAACCGGTAGTAGGTCGGCGGGCGGGCGCGGCACAGCACGACGAACCAGTTCTTGAACAGGCCGCCCTGCGTGAAGGCCCGGTATCGGTCCTTTTTGAGGAACTTGTGGGAGTTGAGGTACTCGCGTGTTGTCTCCCCCCTGGCCATGAGGAAGACGTGATACCCCATCAACGCGGCAGGATAGATGAAGGCAATGATACCATAGACGAACATGGCAAAGGGGACGCGGAAGTGGCTGATCGCCTCAGAAAACGAGATCCCCTCGAGGTTCTTGTAGACGAGAAGCTGGGCGAGCGACGCCCCAGAGAGGTAAAGACCGAGGAACGTGGCGCTGCTGATAAAAGTAAAGAAATAGCGGTAGTTGCGACGACCCACACAGTTGTTGAGCCAGACGCAGTGGTGGTCTTGGGTCTCGACGCAGTTGTCGCACAGGCGGCAGTGGTGGGCGCGGGGAGGCCGCCAGATGCTGCATGTCTTGCAGTACTTGGTGGGCACCTCCATCGCGGCGGTTTTCGGGTCGGTAGACTTGACAAGTGCCCATTCCGTCGTTGGCTGACCAAGCCTGAGCGGATCCTCGTTCTCGTCCACAGGAGGGGAACGGTGGACATTTCGAGGCAATATCTGGGACAAAACATTAGCGCGTGAAGGGACGGTCGGCTGCGGCGGCGGGACATACCCCTGGATCCGAGACGGATGCATGAAAAAAGGATGAAAAGCAAATGAAGAAGAGGTAGGCGAAGGTGATGGGTATCGCTGGCGATATGTTGTTCCACACCCACGGTGCCGAGAAGACAAGGAAGAGGACGGCGGGTATCACGACAAGGGCGCCCGTGGCAATGTTCACAGGCCGGTGTCTGGTGTTTTGCAGCCTGCCCCCGAGGCAGAAAACTGTGTTCCCTTGGAAGTATTCGTAGTTGCTGCCCAGTTTCGGCTTGCTCTTCTCTTCCTTGGGTGGCAGTGCCTTTCCATCCCGGGTGCTGGGCGGATGCTGAGGCGACGAGGCGAGGGATTCCAGCTTCTCGCCACCCTCCATTTCTCGATTCCCGCTATTTGAGTCCATCCTCTGCAACAGGAAGCTGGATCGCAGAGAATGCGGTGTGCGGACAGGGGTTGGGACATTCCCCCCCGCCTTGTACGCCTTGTTGATGTCGAGAGTGAGATTCCTCGGGCCGCCGGGTTTCTGCTGCAGTGGGCGCACGCTCTCTGTCACGCTCGCGGTGGGATAGTGGCCGTGTGTCGGACTCGTGGTCGCGGTTATGCGGTCGAACGGTTCCTGTTCGGTATACTCTGTGCCGCGGGAGGGAGGTGGCCGGAGTTCCCCCTCGTCGCCAGCGTGGATGCTGACTCTCGCTCCCTGGTTCGTTGAAACAATGCTGTCCCTGTTGGTCTCGTCGGGCTCATCCTGCGGCCCGAACTGCCGATTCATCGTCGTCGGCCTCGCGAGGCCACGCTGAGCCTGCAGCTTTTGCGAACTCATGGGCCGGAAGAAGGCATGGGACGTGAGAGTCGGCACATGGCTTCTGCTCATGGAGCTCGCCGGACGCGCGTTTAGGGTTGTGCTGCCGACGCTGCCGGTGCCGCTCGCCCGCTTGCCCGACAGGCCGCGGCGCAATGAGCCCTGGGTCCAGTGAGTCCTCTGAGAAACTCCTGTCCTTGCGGAGTCCGGACGGGACGTGGCATCGGAGTAGAGGGCGCTCTTCCTCTGGCTTCCAGCAGCCCGCTGGGTCCCGTCAGACTCTCCGCCGTCTTCTGTCACGATATCCGTCATTCGTGAAGATATGATGCTTGGAGGCCCGCGTTCGGAGCGCGGGAACTGCGGGAAGCCGTCATCGTGGCTCTCGGTGGGGGAGAGCGCCCGCGGCGCTCCCTCTCCGGATGCCATCGCGAAACCGGGGTTCGAGGGTTATCGGCGTCGGTCGCAGAGGGTGTTGTGAGCGAACTTCACGTGTCAGCCAGTCCGTGGCTGCGGCATCGCTGATCGCGGGAAGGCGGAGGAGGGAAGCGGTGGTCGATCTGGACGGGTATTTTGCCCGCTGGGTGTCTCTAACTAGGGGTCCGGGCGCATTTCACGGAGGCTGCGGGATGGCTGAGCTGCCCCAAATTGGCACGTTCCTGCAAAGGTTCGCTCGACTGGAGCCGAGGCAGCGCTGGTCGGGGCCGGGAGTCGGTATGGTGGATTAAGGAGCGGGATTCCAGAGGCGGAAACAGGACAAAGAGGAAGAGGAGGCGGCTGACAGGAGAGGGGAGGAAAAAAGAGAATGTGTGATGAACCCGAGTCGACCAAGTCCAATCTCGACCTCTCTCTGGTCGGCGGTTTGGCGACCAAGCGGACGGGATTTGCTCCCCCTTGTGAGGGAGGCGTCCTCTCACTGGCCCGGCTTGGCCATCGCGCCTTGGCAAGTTGCTTTTTTACCCACTAAAGCGCGGACGGCACAGGCCACAATACCCCTGAACGTGACGACGGCGGTCATGCTGTGTGCCTCGACTACCAGTTCCCTCCCGCGGTTGCGGCTCGGGACATGCAATGGAAGCGACCAGACTCGACCACCCACCATCGCCTCGGCAGACAAGGCAACCATCTCAAGATCGAACAGAACATGAGCGGAATTTGGACAAAGGGATACATTCCCCATCGTGTCAGAACCGAAACACGTCCATCGATAATTATCAAGGCCCACTGTCACATTGACCGTGGAAAGCGACTCGTCGTTTGACCAACAGTAGTTCGCGCCCGAGCCGAGACGACCGTCATGCCTCCTCCTGTTCGTGCTGCTGCATGGACGAAAAGTCCGGGGTCAAGAGATGCGCTGCTGCAAGCGAGGGGGGTCCCAGCACAAACCCGCCCACAATGCCGGCAGGGATGGCAGCTGCCAACAACTGGTCCACCAAGAGCTCCCTCCAAGCCAAGCGGGCTGCCTTATGTCATCTTAAATGCCAAGCCATGGAAGCTCCGTCTTGACGAAATCGATCGTATGAGCGAGCGGCGAGACACCCAATCCAAGCTCCAACGCCAGCTCCTCCCGACAGCAATCCCCCCTCCCCACCGCCCGTTCCCGACACAAACACCGTCCCAATGGCTTCCGTCATCGCCCGCCGAGCTTTCAGCACCACCGCCCGTCGCCTGGCGACCGGCGAGGAGGCGCTCAAGGCCGAGTCCAAGAAGAACCCCGAGATTATGGTGCGTCAAATTCCCACGGCGAACACACCCGATCCTCGGCAAGCAACCGGGCCGCGCTTGATTGATTCAATTCCCCAACCTTGCGACCCGGCGACAAGACACACATCTCGGCTATCGATATTTTCTTCAAGGAGGGATCAGGGCTGACGGAACACTCGGGGCCGTGTAGATTCTGGGTGCCGTGATGGTCGGCGCTTTTGTCGGCGCCGGTTTCTATTTCGGTCAGTCATTACCACCACCACAACCACCACAGGCACCGCTACGCCCCCCTCCTGCGCTTAGAAACCCAACACGGAGCCGAAGTTTGAGGTACTAACCGGCGCATGCCCCCTCCCTAGGCCGCAGCCCGACCACGTCCACATCCGAGAGCAACGTGCCCCTCGCCAAGGCCAGCATGCCGTGGGAGACGGGCTCGACCCAGGGCAAGTACCAGTACCACCCCGGCGGTGACCTTAACGCGGCCCCGAAGGACGCCCCGAGCGCCGTCAACGTTGTCGTCGTCCCCGACGTGGAGCTCCCCAAGGTTCGTGCCTCCATCCGTGCCGGCTTGGTTGGTGGGATGGCCCTAACCCGCTTTTCCAGCGACTCCATGAGAAGTACAACAAGTGGGGCAAGGAGGGCTACTAGACGGCTTTCTCTCTTCAAGGAAGGGAAGACTTTGTGCTGCGAAGAAACCAAGCTGCCTCTTGGGGGAAAGGCGTCAGTTGTAAATAGACCCGGTCGAAGAGCGGGGGGGTTGCCGGCCCAGGGCGGTCCGAATAGAGCTTGTATGATTCTTGGAGTTTGGGCCTCTCTTTTGTGAGCTGCTGACACTTTGTGTGGTTTTGGAAACGGCGGGCCACTGATGCGACTTAGCCCTGGCTTTCATCTTGACGAACTCGACAAACCAAAGTCCTTGCTCATGTTCTTGTCCTCAACGATGCCGAGGGGCACCTCTCAGCAACGGCCCATTCTTTCCGTGTAACGCCGGGTATAATATAACACACGGCAGGTAACTCCCATCGCTACGGCCAACCTCGCGACCCTTGTAACGCTTCAACGCCAGATAATGCAGTTCTTTCCGCCCCTTCCCACATCAAACCCATCAACCCTCCGCCTTCGACATGCCAGCCCGTTCCCATTTGTGACACGACGGCTAACCCGGCGTAGCAGCTCCTCCTCGCTCCATGGTAATCAGTTGTGCCTCGCTGCCGCCGCCGCGAACTGCTCTTGCTGCAGGCGCTCCAGCTCCTCCAGGGACAAGCCGCTCTGCTCCAATTTGTTCGCCTTCTTTTCCCGTCCCTAGTTCCCGAGGTGAGTGGAGGAATGAAACACACATAGCATACCAAGAAGCTGCCCACCTTTTGAACTTCTTTATGCTCCGCAGCAGCCTCGAGGACAGCCGGGACGTAGTCGGGGAATCCGAGCTGGTCGAGCGCCTTGATGATGTGATCGCAAGCGATCGTCTTCTTGGTCTCCTTCTCCGAGATCTCGTTCGCCTCTGAGCTGATGAGGGTGATAAACTCGACGCAGCATTCGATGAGGACGTCGCGAGCTTCCTTGGAGAAGGCGATGCCGGATGAGCCGGAGAGAATCTCGCCGACTATTTTCTGGACGGTGGCTGATAGACACGTCAGCAATCGATCAGCCGCTCGGCCGCGGACGGGCTGAAAGGCCGGCGCTGCTGTTGCTGCCGCTGCCGCTCCTGCTGTTGCAAGGCGGCCACCGAGAAGCACAAGTTCTCAGAACCAAGTCGTCCAACCGCCGGGTCGAGGATGGATCGAGTCCTGGAATTTCCTCTCGGCGTCGGGGACTAGCCATGGTGTGCGGTATTAACAGCAGCTACAACAGCTTCAGCCGCCGATATAACCCAACAGCAAGAGCTTGCATCCGGACAGCAACAGCTCGGCAGCCCGGGGTGGTAAGGAACCGAGGTACACACCTTTGGGGAGCGAGAGGTCATCATTGCCTGGCCAACGTAACGTCAGTATCCCAGACCAGAACCAACTTGACATGTAAGGAGACAGGAAAAAGGATGAGATCTACGTCGGAGTTCGCCGTCAACCTGCATCCAGTACCGGTCTAGGCTGGGAATATGATGGACCATCTTGGGGAACGGAACGCAGGTGCCGGGAGCGATAGTACTGGTGCAGCAGATACAAGCCAACAGTAGCAACGGCAGAGTTTACCTGCTGCTTTGTTGCGCGTATCCGATGCTTCGGGTGGCGCCAAGGGCAACAAGATATCACATTGTCCTCGAGTAACAACAGCAGGCGGAGATGGCGAGTTGACCGGCGCCGATTCACTCGAATGGGCAGATGCATCACAGTTGTATTGACGGGCAGGCCGTTCGGACAAAAGAAAGTGAAAAGCAGAAAAGAGCAGGAAACGAGAAGTTGTTGACAAACCTCCAAACTCATGATCGGACATGATGGTGCCTTGGAATGAGAATCTCTCGAGAACGGCGGAGGCAACAGCGAATCGGACTTTCAAATCTCCGTGGCGTCGGGCGAGGAACGCGTGGCAATGTATATCCAATCAAAAGTTAGACGAGATGCGCCGGCAAGTGAGGTTCCTGGATGTCTTTGGTGAACAAGCTGTCATGGTGGTAACCAAGGGGAGCCGGGTGCTCCCTTGGCCTGGAGTTGATGAGCCGCCTTTATACCTCGAGTGTGCTCCAAACCAGTGGTTGAGGTGCCAATGCCAGCCAGCGGCGGGCTGCGCAGTGTCCACCCCTCCTGTGGCTGAGTGCCCCTCCCCTTGGGCGCATCAGCCACAACCGCCAGCGGCCCTGCAATCAGAAATTTCCACGACCCACTCCAAACACACGCGCAGAGTTCTTCCGGCACCGACTCAACGGCATCAAAAGAGACGAGACGCGTCTTCCAAAAAACTTTGCTTTCCCTTTTCCTTTTCCCTTGGACGGCAACAATTCCTGCAGCGTGTGTCTCCTGCTGGTGGCACACGCTGCTGGTGTATTCTCACCGCAATGTCCACGCAACAGTAAGGTAAGCAGACCTCGACTTTTTCTTCCTGTCAACCTCAAAATGATGAACCGTTCGTGTCGCCCCAATCATACCAAACCATGGTGATTGACACCGTCAAGCCAAACGACATTCCTGATTTGCTCCCAAAATTGGCCCCAAGAGAGATGCACTGCCTTTTCGGTTCTGGACCTGGCTAACAGAGTGCAGTCTTCCTCGACAGCAACTCCCACGTCCACAACATGATGTTCAAATATGTACTATTCCAATTCCGATTCTCCATGATGGAAAGCTATTCCCTGATCTACCACGACAACCTGGACGCAACACAGACCTGCCACTCTGTCAGAAGGATGCTGACGAGGGGCTAGGCGTTGCGCCGCCCGAATCAAGGGATGCGCAAGAGGTTGTTTCAATAAGGTAGGCGCTTTTCGATATTCTGCTATGCTAAGACACAATGCTTGCGTGATGAACAACTTGATATTCCATGCTAATACTGAATTTTCAACGTGTGGAGCAAATTCAAAGCCTTCTTTTACTCCTGACTGCATCTTTTCCGTCTGCCTCGATCTTTCATTCTCGGCCTGTTCACTGCTGACCAGCAAGCTGGCAGACCTCTAGATTCCCTTTCGCTACTGGCGATACTCGGCCAATTCCGGCGCATCCCACTTGAAATACTTGCCCGAAAGCTCCCGCTTTGCGTCGATGGAGAGTAGGGCGATAACACCACCGGATTGTTGGGGCTTGACCAGCGTGCCCTCCTCAAAGTCCGACTTGAAAGTCTCGTAGTCCCCCTTGGCCATTTCCGTGCCCTTCTCCCGGAGCTCTTTCTGCATATCAGTATCGACGCGGCCTGGACTCACTGCCACTGCGGTGATGTCGGGCTCCTCGACGGCCACATGCCGCGCGAGTGAGTTCAGGGCGGCCTTTGATGATCCATACGCCCCCCACGAGGTATAGGCGCTCGTCGCCGCCCCGGAAGAGACGAAGACGATCCGGCCCTTGGAAGCCCGGAGGTGAGGGATTGTCTCCTTGGTCTGGTAAAGGGTCAATGCAGGTTCTCGGCGAGGGCCGTGGACAGATGGCCCGGCTGATGTCGACTCACAAGTGCAAGTGCGCTAAAGAAGTTTGCATCGTAGAGTTTCTTCCACTCCTCAACCGAGGCGTTCTCGAGGCGAGTCATGGGAGATAGAACGCCATGGTTGACCACAACCCCGTCTATCCTGCCGAACGTGAGGATAGCGAGCTCCTTCACTTTCCACGCTGTCTTGAAAAGAGTCAATATGCCGCATGTGTGTTGTCGGATTACCACCGCCAGCCTCGAGCAAGACGGCTACTCACATCGGCGACGGTCATATCGGCGGAGAGGTACGCGACTTGCGAAGGGTACCGCTCCTTGAGCTCCTGGAGCTGCTCGGCGGATCTCGAAACAAGGACAACCTTGTGAGATGCTGCCAAGAGTGTTTGGGCGACTGCGAGGCCAATGCCACGACTTGCGCCGGTGACAATGACCACCTTCGATTCCATCTTTGTGATGAGGGGTGGGTGGGGTGTGCTGGGCCTTCAAAATCACAGCGAAGTTGATGCCCCGGCAGGATCTGGTGTGGTGGCTCTCGAAGAGTTGTGGTTGTTGAGCTTCCCAATCCGAGAATTTCAGGACCCCTCCAAACTCCTCCATGTGGGGGAGCGGGGAAGGAATTTATTGTTAATCCAAGGGCGTATCATTGCCTCCTCTGTCGCCCCTTCTGACCCAGATGCCAGGCTTGTTGGAGCGGTTGACCTCCAAGTGGGGATGGGGAGGAAGATCGTCCTCCCTCTTCATCACAGGCATCTTTTAAGAGATCTGTCTTCTCTTTCAATCTACCTCTCTCGTGATTTGCCTTTCTTACTCAGGAGGATCTTCCGTGCTTCTTCCATCCACACTGCACAATCAGTACAAGTGTATCTCGAGCCATGTCTCCTCAGACTGTAATTCTCGGCGCGGGCATCATCGGCGTGTCTACTGCCTACTATCTTTCTGAACACCAAGAGCCGTCGAGCATCCACTTGGTTGAGCCGTCACCGGAGCTCTTTTCCTCTGCATCAGGGCACGCAGGCGGGTTCTTGGCCAAGGACTGGTTCGGTCCTTCACTGGCGGCCCTCGGGGCTTTCAGCTTTGAGGAGCATCGCAGGCTCGCCGAGGAATGCGGCGGGAGGGAGAAATGGGGCTACTCCCCGGCGACTTGCGTCGGCTATGAGGCATCGGCGGAGGGCCACGACTCCCAGGCGGGACGAGGGGACGATTGGTATGCCTCCCGGACTTGCGCCAAAGACACATAACATTGTCGGCTGACTGCCTCTCTCACAATAGGCTGCGTCACGGGACGAGCCGGGCTGATGCCGCTCCGGTGATCCTGGACTCCCTCTGCGGAAAGACGCCGGCGTGGCTGCGGAGACTAGACGGCGACCGTGTCGAGCTCATCAGCGAGGCGGACACGACCGCCCAGGTCGACCCGCTCCGACTGTGCGAGTTCCTGCTGCGGGAATGTGTCAAGCGCGGCGTCAAACTGCATCACCCCGCTAAGCCGGTCTCGGTGAGCACGGGCGGGGAGGGCGAGCTGACCGGTGTCCGCATCGCGGGGACCAAGTCGTCGCTAGTAGACAGCGAACTGCTTTGCAACCGGCTCATCATCACGGCCGGATCGTGGACCGGGCAGGTATTTCGGACGCTATTCCCCGAGTCGAAGCTCGAGGTCCCAATCGGGAGCTTGGCCGGGCACTCGCTGGTCTTGAAATCGCCTCGGTGGCACGCCGGGCTGGAAGGCAATGGGTGCCATGCTGTCTTTACCACACACAACGAGGGGTTCTGCCCTGAGATGTTTTCTCGGGTCGGCGGCCATATCTACTTTGCGGGGCTAAACTCGTCCACGCTCACCCTGCCGGACGCGACGGCTGGGAAGGCGGCGCCGTGCAGCGAGAGTCTAGCGCAGCTAAGACAAGCCGCCAGGGAGATTCTCGGGTCTACGTCGGGGGCCGAGGCGGGAGATGACCTGGAGATTGTCCGGGAGGGGTTGTGCTTCCGGCCTGTCACGCCGTGGGGGGCGCCGATTGTGTCCCGGATCCGGGATGAGGACCTTGGCACCGGCGCGGTGACGAGACCGGGGCCTGACGGTGTGTATATCGCGGCCGGCCACGGCCCGTGGGGAATCGCCATGGGCCTTGGCACGGGGGTTGTGCTGGCCGAGATGACGCAGGGACGGGAGCTCAGCGTGGATGTTGGGGCTTTGGCCTTGCACGGGCGGGACGGGGTCGCGAATTGAGGGCACAGTCTCAACTTCTCGGGTTGCAGCAGCCAACCATGCATGTTTGGTCCGTCCAGCGTTGGGACCTGGAATGTTTGCCTGCAGAGGCCGATAAGAATCGGATGCGAAATGGTGTTTCTCGGCACACCATCCAACGCATCCCATCCCGTTGCGTTGCATAACACAGAGTACATTCGATTCCATGGCCTCCAGAGGGTGTCCAGTCACACTTTCACACTTCCACGGCGGCTACAAGACACGGCCGACCCAATGTGCCGGGAACGAGCGCGCCGGCTAAAACGTGCGGTTCCTTGCTTCGTCACTCGATTGCACGCTTCGAGGTGCTGTCTTGGTGGTTCCATTGCTTCGGCAGGTGCCATTTTCCGGCGTGGAGGGGTGCGGTCCGGAGAGCTTCACAGCTTCGCAGCTTCACAGCTTTTGCTGTCGAATCAGGCATCCCCGCCTCAGCGCGGGCAGGAACCCGAGATCCCTGCAGCCAATGATCGGCCGCGGCAAGGGCAGGCCGTCCTCGAGACGAGAGGAGCGGAAGCTCTCGGCAGCCAATCAAGAGCGCGGTGTTGCCGCCCAGCGTGCACGCGCCCCCTGTCACCGTTCTCTGGATTCCCACGCTGACCCCACCTTTGCTCCCCGGAACCTCCAACACCAGGCCTGCCGCCCGCCGTCACTGGCTGCTCCCGCGCCATTCGCCGACCTGCCCTTCAATCGTCACCCGCAATGCGCCAACGCGATTTGACAAGCCTGCGCGGGGCGGGGGGAGACTCGGGAGAGTGGCTTGCATGAAAATCATCAGGGCCGCTGGGGGTGGTCGCTGGGGTGGAGAATGCGCAATTCCAATTCGCGTCCGGCAAGCTGCTTGAGCTGCTGCACGCAAGTCAGAGCATGGTCACATTGGCGGTCGCATTTGTGCTGATGCCATCCATGCTGGGTCGCTGCTCGTTCGGCCCATGGATCGCGGCTCTCCCACTGGATGGGCTGCTCGGCACGCACTGATGATTGACATGTCCTGGTCAGGGGGCCAATCTTGCCTTGCACACACGGTGCGCCGCCGTGGATAGGACTGGCTCCTCCCGTTCTCCTGGTCTGTTCTGGTGGTGCTCGATGCTCGAGGACCGTCTTGCAACTCCAACAAGTGCAGACAGCACAGAACACCTCTGGACGCCTCCCCGCCCCTCGAGGGACAACACCCGCGTTCGGCAAGCTATCTCTCGCCGTCCCTGGCACCACACGGCAAGTCGCGGTCACAGCGTCTTGTTTCCATGTGCGCACGTTGCTCGCTGCGTGTGTTTCCCGCCCGCTGGTGTAACGACGCCGCCGCTCGAGATAGCTGCCGAGAAAAAAAGCTCGCAGATCGTCGACTGCGGAGCAGCAGGGTCACCCTCCCCGTCTCCCCCGTCCCTGCAAGGCCCGACGCCTAGCGCCCGCTTGTGCAGGTGTGCCGAGTCCGGTCGACAGAACGTTAGCAGCACACTACCGACCTGTTCCCGCCCAGTATCTCCAGACGCTTTACGCTACCGTGTGATACCTGTGCAGCCGTGCAGCAGGGTATCCAATATTAAAGCTTGCCCAGCCGCTGGACCCCGGTGCGCCTCGTGCTTGCGCACTTCCATCACGGCCCGTGTCAGCACACACACAAGCGTTACTCGCCCCTCATTGTTCGGGCCTCGATCGGACAAGCTCACCTGGGGATCACGCCCAGAGTCCGCCCAGAGTCCTCTTGTCTGAAAGGGGACTTCAAGCTTGCTCAGAACCAGATCCATTGAGCTGGGATTCGAGCAAGCCAAGCCACAGCGCGGCTACCGAGAACCACGCTCTGCGATCCCCCTCCCGGCCAGACCACGCCGCATTGACAAACCCGGATATATATCTCTCTGTGCCTCTCTTCCGCGCCGCCGGCCCAACCCACCTTTCCGGATCCTCCCCGGCCTTGATTCTCATCCCCTTTCCTTCATTCCGCTCAATGGACGGCGCAGGTGTTCCGGCTTTTCTCTAATCGCATCTCGAGCGGGTGGCCCAGTTGTCCCATCCCCCGCACAGACGACCGTCGACGACAGCACTCGACAGTCGCTTGCTGTTGTGGCGCTCGCCTTCTACGACACCACGCGGTGGACAGTGTCACAAAGAGAGCCGGTGTCCGGGCTGGACCTTATCACCGGTGCTTGGGCGCACGGAATCGCACCAGATGGCTTCTTACGTTCAACCCGCGCTACGCAGCGCTGCCGACACTTCCTCTCAGATGCTGGCCAAGCTCGCAAAACGAATCAACATCCCGCTTGCACCGAACAGCCCCCCCGGCCTGGTACAGGCTCTCACACTCGATCCATGGTCGCAGTCTGGGAAGTACGGGTTGGGATGGACCTACTTCGCGCTCGCGCTCGGAGGACTGGCCGTGTTCATGAGGGTATGGCACTACTGGCAGGACAAGATCCGGCAGGCCATCTACAAGCAGGAGATGGAGCAGCACTTTCAGGCCCTGTACTCGCTGGACCCAGGGTGGGATAGGTCGGCCGCGCTCGCCACGGGCGCCACGACCTCGGAATCAAGGCGGCATTTCTTTCCCGAGGAACAGCAGTCTCCCTCTGCCGTGGAGGAGAAGAACTTCAAGCCAAAGGCGCACTTCTCCTCGGTCGGCTTCGTCAACGACACTCTGGCCCTTTTCCGCTGGGTCTTTTACCGCCCGATCCCGGATATCGTCTGGAGGAAACACCGCTTCACCTTCTCGTCGCTCGCCGTGCTGAGCTGCGTCGCGATCGCCGTCGCGTTCGTGACAGTCTACTGCTTCTTACAGCAGCCCCTGTACTGGCAAAGCATTCGCTTCGGCTCACCGCCCCTGGCCATTCGCTCCGGCATGATTGCTGTCGCCATGACCCCTTGGATCATCGCGACGAGCACCAAGGCGAACATCCTGACTCTGATCACCGGCATCGGCCCCGAGCGCCTCAACGTTTTCCACCGATGGTTGGGATATCTGTGTCTCTTCATGTCGTTGGTTCACATGGTTCCCTTCTTCGTCCAGCCGGTCTGGGAGGATGGCGGCATGCAGGTGTTTGATGCGCTTTTTCCTCCTGACAGCGGCATCATCTACGGCTCTGGGATTGCCTGCTTCGTCCCGCTGTGTTGGTTGTGCGCGGGTTCGCTCCCCTTGATCCGCAGGAAGGCGTACGAGGGCTTCTCGCTTCTCCACGCCCCTGTCGGTTACATTTACGTCGGCGTGCTCTTCTGGCACACCAAGAACTTCCTCATGTCATGGGGCTACCTGGGGGCGTCGGCCGGCATCATCGTCCTCTGCAATATCTTTCGCCTCTTCAACCTCAACTGGGCCAAGCCATGGCGCATGGCGTGGCTTGTCGGAGACGAAGCTGCCATCAACATCATGACGGAGAACGCCATCAAGATCACCATTCCGACTCAGATGCGGTGGAAGCCGGGCCAGTACGTCTACCTCCGGATGCCCGGTATCTCGCTGTTGGACAACCACCCCTTCACCATTTCGTCGCTCTGCAGCGAGGACTTCCCCTCCGAATACGGCGAGGAGTACAGGGACTGTGTGCTCGTCTTCCGCCCCTACGGCGGCTTCACGCGTAAGGTTCTCGAGACAGCCATCGACAAAGGCCCTTTTCACACCTACCGCGCCTTCCTCGACGGCCCCTACGGTGGGATGCGCCGCGAGCTCGCGGCGTTTGATACCTGCATCCTGATCGCCGGCGGGAGCGGCATCACCTCGCTGATGTCGCAGCTCCTCAACCTGATCAAACGCATGCGGGATGGCAAGGCCATCACCAAGAAGATTGTCGTGGTGTGGGCGCTGAAGCGGCTCGAGGCCATGGATTGGTTCCGCGAGGAGCTCCGTATTTGCCGCGAAGCCGCACCGCCAGAGAGCGTCACCTGCAAGTTCTTCGTCACGGCGTCGGTGAGGCAGGATGCCAAGCCCGGCATCGCCCACCCGGGGCGCGCCCCGAGACCCCTGAGCAACGCCTTCCACGACAAGCTGGACGGGTTTGTCGCGGGCATCGCGAGCAAGCGCAACAGCGCCCTGATCATGGCGGAGGCCCAGGGCGACCCAGACAGGGAGCGCGAGCTGCGGCGCGAGGATGAAGACCGTATCACCGCCCTGCCGCAGCAGAAGTACCTCCAACCCCACACCTTCCCTCCTCCACCCCCCGGCCCGCCTCCCAAACCCAGCGGGCTGTCCCCTGCGGAGGAGGCACTCCGCAGGCTCGAGGGCCACGACAGCGAGTCCCGGAGCATCGGACCTTCCACCCACTCCGAAGCCACCACGAGCCACCAGAAAAAGGACGGCGAATTCCACTTCCCCCCGCTCGGCGCGCGCGCCGCCGGCGACACCGCCAACACCCCCCACTTCAACTACGCCCCGGCAGCTGGCCGACAGCGGTACAGCCAGATCCTTGCCAATGCCGACCACCGCCTCAGCCAAATACCCACGGACCCTTCAGATGAACAACAACCACAACAAGACGCCACCGAGGAAAACGGCGCCTCGTCTACCCTCCGCCCTCCCGAACTCGCCCACCTCCGCACCGACGTAGGCGGCAGCAGCAGCGCCGCCGCAGCTGCGCGGCCCCGGCCAACCAGCACCTTCGGCCCGCCGTCAGGGTTTGACTTTGGCTTCCCCGCTACCCCGACCGAGTTTCAGCGGTCGCTGATGCGGTTTGCCTTCCCGATCCCGCACGAGATCGACGGCGGGTGGAGCGTCGAGTACGGCCGCCCGGACCTAGGGTACATGCTCAAGGAGTGGGCTACCGGCGGGCCCGACGGGCGCGGCGTGCTGGGTCGGCGGACGGCCGTCTTCGTGTGCGGCCCACCGGCGATGAGAGTCGGTGTTGCCAACACGGTGGCCAGGCTGCAGGCGGAGATTTGGGGGGATGATATGCTTGAGGAGATCTTTTTGCATACCGAGAACTATGCGCTTTGATGAGAGAGGAAAGAGACTTTGGAGAAAAGGGGGGAAACTACTATACTACTGTTATGTTTGGACGGCGTTCAAGGGGGATACCACATCACATCACGGATTGTACTAACTTACTGCTCGGATACCACTGCGTGCTCTCTCGATTGCACGCAAAGCTCCTTTTTCAGTTGTTTTTCTTGGGTAGGCCCAGCGGGGGGCCATGAACTGGCTCTCGTTCTTTTGTTAGGAGCTCATCACTCGGGGCGCCATGCTCTCTTGACCTAGTTCATTGTTCATTGACTACCTAGTCACTCATTGGCTCCCGGTCCTGTGTTAAACGCGTTCCCGTTGAACTTTCCAGCTCCCGAGTCCCAAAATGCGAGTGGAGACCGTGTTCAAAATCATCTAGACTCAGAGTCCGAGAATGTTGATCTGCATTTGGTTGTTGGTGAGGCAGATCTCGCTACCCACAATGGTATCGTCGGACCGCCAGCAGTTATCAAAGATTTTGCCTCCCGTGCGAGCGACATCGTTGCTGAGAAGAAGTCGTATCAGTATCGACAATGTCACCCGTGCCTACGGCAGGCAAAAAGGGCGGAGAGAGCAGATGGCCGGACGTACCAGTTCGCTGACTGCGCGGAGGAGACGCCCTTGCTGGCGACAATCTGCGCGCCACCGATACGGCACATCTGAATCGACGACTGGCCGGCCCCAATGCCGCAGTTGACGCCGTTTTGGCCTTTGCGGGCAAGGTCGTTGACGCAGGATGCAGCATCCCGTCCCTGTAAGACAAGTCAATCTCCATCCCTTGTTCACACAGGCAGCATAGAGAGAAGACACACAGGAGCACGCTTCCAGCCGATCGATTCTTGATCGCATCGGATTCTCTTCTGAAGGCCGCCGGCAGAGCCAACCAAGTCGGCGGCCTGGGCGGCGGCGAGGGCCTCGTCGACCGTCAGAGCCGTGTCCGGGTTGGCGATGATGTCCTCGACCCATTGCTCAAAGGAGAAAGTGGTTGCAGAGGTGCCGGCAGGGGCGGCAGCCACGGACATGGAGGCCGTCAGGGCCAGGGCGATGAAAGGAAGGGCGAATTTGACCATTTCGGATGGTGTTCTCTTGGGGCTGACTCAGAAAGCTTTGAGTTTGAGATAGTGCCTAAGAAGCAACTTGCCGGTGGTAGCTGGTGGCGGAGGTTTCACTTGACTTTTATACATGCTCTCAAGTACTGAGGCAGTGAACTATCTCTGCAGTGACTTGGCCCCTTTGAGCCATGTCATGCGCCACGTCTTGCCGGGTAATCAAAATTTTGAAAGTCAAAAGAGCCTCGCTTCCCGATCCTTCAAGGGTATTGAGACTCTGGCCTTGATTGACTCTCGCCCTCGTTGCGTATTCGCTTTAAGTCTTGGCTCCGCTCTAAGTGGCAGTCGCCGTGAAAACACCACTGCAGTCAGCGTTGTAATTGTCTCGTGCTGACTTTTTACCTCTTTACTCAAGTCAGAGCGCAGCTCGTTGGTAGAAAGGGTGGAGAGGTGAAGATCAATAAGTCAGTCACGCCCTATTGGCTGGAGAAGGCATATTAAGTCCGAGGTTCCAGATGAAACCCACATGCCGACACCACCGAAGGATTCTCGATGTCCCGATGCGTTACAGAGCGCAGCTGCGTATTACCGTCGGGTCTCGCGGAACGTCAAGGCCCCTCCGCTCCTCTAAGCTCTCTCACGGGTTATCACGGCAGTGCCAGGCCCCGAGATGTTGACCTGACTAAAAGCTTTTGTTCCTGGTCACATCAAGTCATCCTAGCTCTCTGATCTGCCGCACTTCCGTGTCATGACTCTCCAAAGCTCAGTGTGCAACTGGGTAGTACTCATTGCAGCTTGCCCGTCATGTGTTGCGTAAGTAGATTCATAGAGTCAGGGATTCCACGACAGGTGAGTTCTAATAGCAAAGGAATCGTGATACAGGAAACAAGGTATGCGTCCGGTGGAGGTGAACCCTCGAACCTTCAAAACGTCTCCTTCTTTAAATCCTGTCCAACTCCCGTACCCTAGACTCACCGCCTCACCGGCTTCAACCGCACCCACAAGGGTGGCTTGGTCATGGAATGATACACCTTCATGGTATTCATACGACCATCCAGCCCCCATACCTGATTTTCCCTCTCGCGCGTCTTCGTGTCGAGCTCAACATCAAAATTCCACAACAGATGCGCCGCAATAAGCCGCATCTCCATGTACGCCAGGTTCTTCCCAATACACACCCTGGGCCCCGTCCCAAACGGCAAGGACGCACCGAGCCTGTCGTTGCCGAACCTCTCGTCCTCGCCCAACAACCAACGCTCGGGCCGGAACATATCCGGCTCGTGAAAATTGACGCGCGAGTGGGTTGACGACCAGGGCGAGACGGCGACCGTCGTCCCTGCGGGCAGGTGATAGCCGTGGACGGTGGCGCCGCCTCGTGGGACGATGCGTTGTTGGCTAGCGGGCGAGGGCGGAAAGAGACGGAGGGCCTCGTTGAGAGTGGCTTCGAGGTAACGCAGTCCTCTGACCTTTTCCCACACGATGTCGGATTCCGTCGTGAGCGCCCCCCTGATCTCGCTGGTCAGGCGGCTGTATACGTCTGGATGTGTAGACACGAAATACGTCCAGCCAGTCAGAGCGGTGGCTGTGGTGTCGGTCCCGGCGCTGATGAACAAGGCCATATTGAGGATGATTTCGGTTTGGGAGAGTGATTTTGCAGAGGAGCTGTTGAGAATTTGGTAGATGAAGTCGGTGTGATCGCGGTCTGGGTCGGCCAGACGGCGGACCGTCTTTTCTCTGGCGTTGTTTAGATGGATTTCCCGCCAGGCGGCAGCTTGGGGTGGAACGAGGAGCCGCGTCATTAGAGATTCCAGCCAGGTGCCCACGCCTGAGATTCGACGTATGCCTTGTGTCCACGTCGCTGCTACAAAGACGTTGATGACGGACGTGGACCACTCTGTTGCCGATGCCTGGTCCAAACAGCCAAAGGGTTCTGCAAAGCAGAGCTCTCCCATGACATCGAAAGCTAGGTATGTGTCTAGATGTGTATGAAATACTGTTAGTCGGTGGGGGTGAATAGGTTTCATCTGGAACTTACACCAATCTGAGACATCAACGGCTTGATTCTCGGCCGCCATTGTCTTGAGCTTGGCGATGAACTTGTGGATTTGAGCCTGAGCCAAGTCCTCCAAGTGCACCAATGCGCTGTTGGTAAACAGGTATCCTAATGCGCGGCGCTGGCGGGCGTGTTCTTTGTTCAGTGCGAGACTGACGCCGGTCTGCCCATCGACATTTCCAACCGCGCCCAGAAATATCGGGCTTTTCTCCATGTTGAGGCCACCTTTCTGAGCAGGAAGCATCAAAGTCAGCTGGGTGGCTTTCCAAACTCGGGATCAACCCACGTACTCTTAGGCCATAGATCTCTTCGCGCGCCTCAACACTGATAAAGCTGAGTTCGCCCGGGGACACGCGCACCACTGGCCCATATCTTTCGTGAAGAGATCTGTAGTAGACATGCTGGTTCCCTCTGACCAATGCTAGGGCTGCAGGCAGCTCTGATACGCTGTTGGCCCAGGGACCTGGGACTGAGCGAAGGGGGTGTAAGTGTCTTCTTTGCAGGATTTGAAATAAAAGCCTCAAGATTAGCTGGAGATGGTTAGCCAAGCTCTTCTCAGCCACATGACTCGGGTACCTTAGTGAGATGGGCGGACTCACGATGATGGCAAGTGGTGTAACCACCGTTGAAAGGGCAACAGTCATTGTGAGTTGGAGTCTTAGATGTGAAGGTGACAGAGTCTGGACAGTCAAGCAGTAATGCTCAATCTCAGGAAGATATTCGAGGACTCTGAGACGTGTTGCGGCCCCCCTCCCCCCGCATCCGTGATTCTGTGCGCCTGCCGTGGCGTGGGGGCATGGTTCAAGGTTAATCTGCTCAAATTGACTTACACCGGTGCTACCTGCACACCTGCGCTACAGAATACTCCTCATTATCCGCGAGAGAAATGTCGCTGTCGAGGGACCAGTGCAGATCTTTTGGCCCCGCTCGCAGTTTGTTGAGCGGGTTTGCGCATGTTTGTGATATTACATTGAATGGCCAGGGCTGTTTGCGTGCTCGAAACAGGAGTGGCTCAGAGATACCCAAGGAAATACATTGATGCCCGATAATTAATTACGCCGTATTTAGTGGCCGAAGAGAGATACGTCTGTTTTCTGAAAACGCCTTCCTAGGTACGTTGTTACCCAGGCTCTGGTTCCCACTCTTCAAGATTCTCATAGATTCATACCAAATGAAACATCAGAGGAGGAAGCTTCCCCTTCTCAATATCCTTCACCATCCCGCCCTCGTTGACACCCTGAATATACACGCCCCCAACCACTTCATAATATTTATTTTCCTCCGCCTCGGGTTCCTTTTCCCGAACAACAACCGGACTCTGGCACCCAGGCAGCAGCACGACCACATCCCCCTCCCTCACAGCAGAGGGACACAGCCCTAGAACCAAGTCTCCATGCCACAAGTTCTTGTGTCGTTTCAGCAACGGATCCGTCTTCCACAGCTTGTGCGCATATCTCTGCGGGTGTCGGATGGTTGGCACCGGCTCGATCGCGAAGAGGGACAGCGAGCTGATTTGGAGCATGTAGCCAATGTAGGACGCATCCGCGTCTAGACTGAGCATGTGGAGAGCTGAGATGCCGGTGCCAGGGTAGAGTTCGTTCGGTGGGAATAGGTCGTGGTTATCGCTTCCGGTGGCTGCTCCGGTCGCTGAGGTGAGTGTCCTGCTAGCCTGGTAGATGACCAGGTCTTGGCGGAGGGCGTTGACGGCTATGTGTTGTGGTTGTAGCGGGTTGAGGGATTCCCAGATGTTGATGGGGAGACTGCGTTTGGATTTGTGTTTGAAGCCTGGCGTGGTGGTGGTGATGGCGATGCGGCTTGCCATCTCGCCATATGCTCGTGCGAGTTCGTGAGTTAGCTTCGAGACGAGCTCTATCGACGCGACTGAGGGGGATAGGTCATCGAGTGGGACGTGGACGCGCGACGAGACGGCGCAGACCCGGCCGTAGACGGCGCCCGGGGTGGATAACATGTCAAGGAAGTCTCCATCCTGGGTTTCCCGGGTTGAGAAAGTTACTTTGGCCACGGAGCCGCCTGCGTTCCATGTGGACTGTGGCGGGGGTTCGATAATGGCTGAGGGTGGTGCGCCCTCTGCCCGCGGCGTCCAGCTGGGTGTCCAGGAAGGAAGATGATGCGAGGGATCTCTTTGAGCTGGACGGCTTTGCAGAATCACGTCAAGACGCTCGGTCGTGTCAACGATGGCTCGCACGGCGCCAACGTACACGCTACGCACGGTACTGTCTTGGCCGTAGTCGATCTTGAGACCCGGGTGAGACGAGCCGGCAAGGTCCGAGATGCCGAGGAGGCCGTAGATCTTGTCACGCGGGTCGGTGCAGTAGCGGTAGCCTAGGCGGATAAGGACGTCCAGCAGAGGAGCCGAGGCGGTGCCGGGCGCTGTGTCGAGAATAGTGTCGGCCATGACTCGGGATAGACCCAAGAAATCGTCCGACCGGACGGTCGTCGTCATGTACTCGTGGAATTCTTGCAGCCAGTCAAGGGGAAGTTCAGCCAGGCCGCTCTGCAGGATGACGCGTTTGGCTTTGACGATTTCCTGTGCTGTCCACACTCGATGCCAGTAGTTGTACGGCTTCTTGGCCGGGTCAGGAACTTCAACGCCGGTGAGCAGCGACACCACGATTCTCATGAGCTCGTGCGCCTTTCCCTCAACGTCTTCGAAGGTAATTGTGGCAGACAAGATGGAGGCATCGCGCGTCTCGAGATAAGCCCCCATTTTGCTGCTCACAAAGGACATGTGGTTCTCAAACTCGGTGCCGAGCCACCCGACAACATGCCGGGCTTCGCTGTAGATGTCGCCCATCAGCCGGACTTGGGAGTTGCGCTCGGAAGTATTGGACTGGTCGATGCAGATGGCGTCGATCCATATCAGCCTCGTGTAATCAGGGCTGGAGCCAAACCCCATCATGGCTCGTGAGCTCAGAGCGCGCATTGCAGCCGCCAGATTTCTGGTGACCAGCAGCTGCCGGCCATCGATGCGGATGGGCACACGATTGCTGCTGTCGCCCCAGACGTACGAGAGGGCCTCAAACGTGGGCGCAGTATCCAGCGAGACGGTGGACAAGACGCACGAGACTGCGTTGAGGCTGAAGGGTAGAATGCGGCAGAGACGGATCTCCCGCCTGTTTGCATCGAGCGGCGAGTAGATGTCAGGCCACTTCGAAAAGCCCGGCTGCTGCGCAGTATTGACACTGTTGAGGGCCGGCTCGGTTCGGGGGCTGCTTCTGATGGGTACCGCGTTTTCCACAGTTCTGCACGGTGTGGAGGACGGTGGAATATCCGGCACGGAGCCGCTGGTGTGTGCCGTTTGTCCTGTTGCGCGCAGGAAGAAGTCTTTCAAAGCCCGTCGGGAAGGCATTATGGATCTCGTGCGCGGGTCCAGTAGAAGTTTACCGAGCACTCTGATTGCAATTGTATGGCTCTTTGGGCAAACAAAGACAGATTGAATTGCTCGCTTGACAAAAGGTGTATCGTTCAACTTGAATGTCGGGTGGACTGGAGGTCGGGGCTGGCTGTCCATCTTCAGCCGCTCGGGGGTTTCTGGAAAAGCACACAACCTTCCAATCGAACACATCCAAACCAACCCAAACCACCCAACATTTTCAGCCACATTCTCCAACACAGATAGTTGTGTGTCCATGCGCGTCGACTTTCCCAGAAGCGGTTTTCAACCTGGCCCGGCCTGGCCATTGTACCTAGCTTCTCAACTTGTTGAAGTCGATGGTTTGTTGTTTCTACCCTGTTGATCGTCTCAGACAGCAGCAGAGGTTCCAAAGCTGTGGCCGAAGCGCTTGTATTCCCCAAGATATCTTTTCTGCTCTCCTTCCGAATTGACAAAGGCCATGCAGAAGAAGCGCGATCGACTGCGACTGCGGTGCGAGGGTCAGATACTTGATGGAGATAAATTCGGGTTGGGGTTTTCTGTGAGTGTGGACCGCGCTGCAGTCTGGGTCTCTGAAGAAACCAACCACACAAACCAAACCGCCTCTGACTTAATTAGACCTCTGAAGAGGGCGGGTGACAGCCTCCTCCCAGAGTTCTCGCCCCATTCGTCCTCGAAACCTGCAACTGACGAAACAATCCCAAAGCCAACTCAAGACACCACAACCCCGCAAAGCCGTCATAACCCCTCCCGCGCAGGCGCAGGTTCCGCGGATTTGCCAATATTGGTAGGGAATAGTTGCTGGGAGAGCTCTTATCCGATAGTAGGTTTCGGAACTGTGTTTGGGCACGACTCCTGGGTTCCCAGCTTGACAACGCAGTGAAGCATTGAAGGCTGCTCTGGGAAGACCCCTGTGTTGCTCCCGATCGACGATCTCTAATTCGGCAGGCGAATCACGCTGCGCAGCCATCTCGGAGCTTTCCGGCGTGGCGGCACTCTAGCTCCCGTTGAGGTCGGGCTGCTTCGCCAAATGAGGCAAAAGGACCCCGGAGGGTCAGAGGTTGTGTCAGTGCCGTTCTGAGTGGACAAAAGCCATGGCGCTGATCCCAACGAAATACGAAATAGCGTCACAGGAGTGGCGCCCCCGAACTGCTCAAAGCTTTTCCACATTTCTCCCCTCCCATCTCTCCCGGTAGAGACCAAGCTGGATGGAGAGTGGCGGCTTATTACTCGCACGCGCCATTATCCAAGGGGGTGCGGGCTAGCTTGGAGCTGTAAATTGTATCGCCAAAACTTGCTCCGTCCGTCGACCGGCCAAGCTCTCTCATGTCCTCATTCTTTTCCTTTTGGGCGGGAGGACGACACTGGGGCGGCCCTGGCATTTCTGCACCTCACTCACCTCTGAACCCCAGCACGCCCGCACTTCTACTCTGGGCAGATATGGGAGGAATCACCGTCGGTCTACACGGATAACGTTACACGCCGCAGAACTCGTTTGGACGGGCTCTGGAGGGCGGGAGCAAAGATTCAAGACACGACACACGGGCACCCGCCGAGCTGCGGTTGTCCTACTTGCTCAATGTCTACACCCGCCGAGGACGAATCGCACGGGAACCAAATCGTAGCCACCGTGTGGTCGATGGTTGCCGTTTCCGGGGTCTTTGTCACGTTGAAGATACTCGCGAGAGCTAGGAGGCGCATGTGGTGGTGGTGGGATGACTACCTGATGCTGATGTCATGGGTATGGTACCTACCTATATCTCTAACCAAAGCCATGGTCGAGGACGGTGCTGATTTGATTCGTGTGCCTTTATATCAGCTGTGTGTCGGGGCGGCATCGGCGTGTTTGACTCGCGCGACCACCTACGGACTGGGCCGCCACGTCCAGTTCCTCGATGCCGACCAACGCAGCGGCGTGTTGCGTCTAGGTCACATCTCGGCTGTCTTCACCATAGCCGCCTCCGTCTGGTCAAAGGTGTCGTTTGCCCTGTTCCTTCTCAGAATATCTTCCTCCGGGTGTACCGAGTGGATAAGAAGAGGAATAGTAGGCATCATCGTTAGCCTCAATGTCATGCTTGTCACGGCGACAATCATGATTGTTATGAGTTGCCGCCCCGTGGCGAAGACGTGGAGGCCCGATATCAAGGGCACTTGCTTGGATGATAGGGTCAAGGTTTCTGGAATCATAGCGCTTGCGGGTTAGTCTCGTTGCTTTACCGACAGGATGCTGAGGGAGTTCGGCTGCCCAAAATCGACACGATGTGCTAATAAGAGTGCAGTATACTGCGGCATTGCAGACTTGATCCTGGCTTTCTTGCCCCTGAAGATCATCTGGTGTCTGCCGGTCAAACGACGGAGCAAGCTTGGACTGGTAGCTGTGATGGGCTTGGGCGTTTTGTAAGTTCTCCCAGCACGGTCGGGTCGGATGTATAAATCCCAGCGGGCGGGCTTTAATCAACGTAACGATAGTGCGGCTGTGGCATCGTTTATCAAGGGTGCCCATATCCACCTGATGGTCTCGGAGGATTTCAGCTGTCCGTAGACCCCGCCCCTCCAGCTATTTTATGCCATTCTGGGGCTTAAGCTGACTTTTTCACAGACGATGGATGGACACTATGCTTTTGGGCCATTTTTGAGCCGACTCTTACTCTCATTCTCGCCTCCATCCCGGTTATCCGTACCTTTCTCAGGGATCTGGTTCGCCCCTTTTTCACTCGAAGGCTCTCTCACCACACCGACAGCGAGAGCCAGCAAAACGTGGACGCTCGGAATGCCTCCCCCGTTAAAGATGAGCCAGCATTGAGAAAATTACCGAGCGACTGCGGCAAAGAGGAAGTTGTCTTGAGCAGGCCGGAGGTAGATAGGGGCAACGGGAAAAGTGTAAAAGAAGGAGCAGCGACGTGATAAGATCTGAAACGCCGAAAGTTCCTGTCCGCTATCTACCTGATTAATCAAGACGCGTTATTTGACAATCATCCATACCACTCTCTTTGATTCCACCCAGGGAGGGTCTTGCCAGCCGGTTGTTGAGGACTCAGGATTTCTGGACGCCAATTTGGGCTTCAGGGACGAGAGTTTCTGGAAAATCCTGCCATCTGGGCCATCAATATTCCAGAGTTCTGCTCCAATCAAAGCCGGAGCTTTTTATCCGTGCTAGTCTGGCCGGCCTCTCCCATTCAGCGCGCTCCTCGGCTCCCTGCGCGGTGGCGTCTGCATGCATCTTTCAGCTTTGCTGCATTCCAGGGTTTTGAACAACGTACTGGGACTAGTCCGCCACGGCCCGCAACACTATTGGATGCCCTACGCCTCTTTAACCCAAAAGCCGTTCCGAAACGCCAACGCCGCCGGGTCTGGAATCCAGGCGACTCCGCCAATGCGGCTTGCCCAAGCGTTGCCAAGTGGCAACCCGAAGCTTGATTCGAGGCGCGGCGGGCCCAGGGCGCGCGGCCGAGCCTCCAGGAAAATTATCTGGTCCGCAATTGGATGGGCACTGCGGCAGTTTGGGCGGCATGAGCACACCACGATGGAACAGGTTAGGTGCCGGCGGAGGTAGGCTGGCGGGACCACTTCCGTGGAGGAGGGGAGGTTCGGGACATAGTTAAGAAGCGGTTTCCCTGGCGCGAGACGGTTGAGCGGGCTTCCCCAGTCATCTTCTCGCGATCAGGATAACTCCCCACCCCAACCAGCATCGAGTCACCGCGGACCATGTCCTCCCAAGACAAAACGGCCCCTCTACAGGCCACCAAGAGGGTAGATGCGCACAGAGAGGCGGAGATGGACCCCAAGACAGCCCGCGCCGCAAAGCGCATCAAGATCATGCGCGTCGTGCAGAGCACCCTCTCGGCCATGCTCTCCCTCGCCATTGCCGTCTTCCAGGCCCGCGTGTACGCTACGTACCAGAACACCAAATCGCAGGAGGGAATGTGGCCAGCCGTTCCGAACGTCATGCCCACACTCCTCCTCTTCAGTGTCGCGATTGCGGCGTTGGTTTTTGACGGCTGCAGTCAGTCCCCTCTCCGACTCCATTCACAGCGGTTGGCTGGCGATGCTGGTTCCCCCCGCGCCGCTTCCATGTGTCCCGATCTACCGCTGACACGGCGCTTTTGGCAGTGCTCGTCGGGTACATGTGGCCTACGACTCGATTCGCGCGCTGGGCCGTGACAATCGCTGGCGCGGCCGTGTACATTGTCAGCTCGACCAAGACGGTCAGCTTCGCCATCTCGGCCGTCGTGTCCAGGACCAGCTTCGACTTCGGAAACAACAGCGGGACCAACTCAGATCTGTGGAGCTTTACGTGTACTGACCAAGCGGCGACCAACAACGCCGTGATCCAGGCCGAGTCCAACTGCAACACACAGGTCAGTACTGGCTAGCAGGGTTGTGTGGTAGAAGCTGTAGCTGACAAATGGGGCACCGCAGATGGCTGCTTGGGGTTTTGCAATTGCACAGCTCGTCATCGAAGTTTTTGGTTGGATAATCTCGATCATGGTGTTCAGGCAGACGTCACAGCAGATGAGTGCCCAAGGAATGGAGGAGAGACTCACGGCGTACAGCTGGAACGTCAACGGAAGACTGAACGATGCTACACCGCAATTCGAGTTGCCAAAGACCGAAGTCGTACTACCCTGAATGGGGAGGTTCAAATGGAATGGACAAGTATGAGGCTCGAGGGTTGAGCACCTAGTAGTACACATGTGCGTCGAAAGGTGAGATGAGACGAACCCGGCAATACATGCAAGGAGTCTTGGAGCATCATTTTACAGTTCATACCAAAGGCAACAACGATATGAAACAATTGACCCATGAATTACTCCGTCCGTCTGTCGAAGATATCGAGCATGTGTGCTCCTCAACGCTGTGTTGTCACTGTCTTGATAGCAGACAACAAACCTGGATCTCCATTTCCTCGGCATGCCGACTGGCACCATCTTGCTCGGGCAGAGACGTTGTCCGGGATGTAGTTCTGAACGCGACTGGTGGGAAAAGATGGCGACTCACGAGCGTGCTTCATTGTGGCTGCTGCGAAGTCGTTCAATAACTAATCATCTCCTATGTTGTATGTTTTTCGACCTTCGCGTCATCAGGATCTCCTAATTAATTGAGCTCCACCTCAGCACTCAATCTCACAACACAGTAACAAGGAGAGAGCCGTTTCAGACGCCATACACCGGGTCAATTCAGCGTGGTCCTTTTTTTAATTCAAAAAACAAATGGATAGAAGAGGTGAAGGGGTTTCGGGAGTTATAGCATCTGTCTTTTGGCGGGTAGATACAAAGATCTCATGTCTCCTCTTATCAATATCCGCTCAACATTCACCCGCTGAACCAAGTTCAACCCACATACTGTCTGAGTCGCCTTCCATCCCATTGTCATGTCTCTCCGGGTCTATGGTCGGAGGAGAGCTATGGTCATTGACAACGATCAAGTGAATTCCAACCCAGGGGTCTTCTTCGCTTGGCTGTGTCAACCACTCAATCAAGGGGTTGTAGGTCTCTGCGAGTAGTTTGCGAATGTCAGCCCGCACTATGTTTGGTGCTCGGTCCCTGTGCTGACCGAGCGCTCCGGGTAGACGTACCGACGAAAACGTTTTCGGTTTGCTCTGGCCTTTTCTGAGAGCTCATGATTCTTAAGAAGTTGTCTCTTCTGCGGAGGTCTGGGCTTGATCTCTAGGGTGAGAGGGATGAACCGCGTGTGGGTGGTGCGATTAAGCTGGGGTGTAAATGTTCTGGGCGAGGAAGATATCAGTATTGACGGCTCTGGATAGGTATTTACTCGTGACCAAGATAGATATACACGACACCACCGAACCCTTGTCAGCACCAGAGCCGTCATCGAGGCCTAACGTTGAGCCTATCACATATTCACCGTATCATCAGGCCGGGAAAAAGGAGGGCCAATTTTGCCATTGGGGCATCGGGTCAGTCGGCCTAGTGTTGGGAATCAAGCCGGGCGTCTTCACCCATTCAGAGAAATGGCCCTCGCCCCGGTTGTAGGGGGGAGGTTACGGAAACAGTTGTTCAACGCCGGGCTCCAGCCCCATCACTAAGCTAACTGGAAGGACGAGGAGGGCCATTTCTGTCATTGGAGCTCGGCACAGCTGGCTAAATGTTGGGAAGGAAGCCGGGTATCTGCACCCATTCATGAAAATGGCCCTCGCCAATGCTGCGAGGAGGAGGTCAAAGAGGAACAGCCAGCCACAGCCAAGAGCCCTCGGTCGGTAAGCGGCTCCGCAGGGCGCGGGAGAGCGCCAATTTTCTCAGCCAATCCTTCGTGAACCCTACCGCCCGCCCTGTGAGCTGGTGAAGAATACATCATGCACTAACAAAACAGAACCAGGGGTCAAAAGTCAACCAATCGCATAATTGGCCCTTGGGTTAGTCAACAGCAAATCACAAATCGAACAGAAAAGGCGGGTTAAGGAGAGGGGCAGTTAGTTGTTCCTCGCTGTTTTCTGCAAGTTGCTCCCTTCAATGTCCTCCGGAACAGCAATACTCCCCAGTGACAGTCTCACGCGCTCTGGACCGTTTGCCACAAGCCAAAGCCTGATCAGCAATTCTGCAAAGGAATTTTCTACCTCAGCCCTGTGCAGACTTTCAGAGCCTCGATCGTTGACCCACCATCATCATGGCGCCAACATTGGTACAACACTCACCAGCTGTTGTGCCCCGTGACGTGATGCTGCACCGAGAAATGATTCTCCTCCAAGACACGAGAGAGTACGACAGCTCAGATTGGGAGAATCGGTCATCGTTTCCTTCCACCCCAAGTTCAAGTTCGCAGGACGGCCTCGCCAACGCTTCCCGCCGCCATATCCGCCTCAACCCCGACGCGACGCTCGTGCTTGGTTGGCAGATGAGAGAAGAGTCTCACTACAAAGCCCATGCGGTCATGGACCGATGGCGACGCCGGCGTTTTGATCTTGTGGCACGAGTTTACCGCCTTGACACCGAAACAGTGCCTCTCAAAGTGCGGCGACATCGATTGCGGTGCATCAACAGGCTGGCCAGTCGGACGATACTCGAAGTCAGTGTGCCGAACTTTCGAATCGTCGTTTACAGGAGCAGTGTGAATTCTGAGGCGGCGTGCCTCGACGTTTCATCTTTGCAAAACGCCTCGGATTCTGCGTTTTCCGAAGAACTGGAGGACAATACGGAAAGAGGTGGAGTCGGATTGCAGCTTGGAGTCATTGAGGCAAGGCGGGAGGCCTCTGAAGAGTTGGAACCTGGGGTCGATGATGCCTGTCACAAGAAGAAGACGCCCTATCAGCAAGAATCCAAAAAAGTGAGGCAACGAGAGCGTCGGCAGGTAGCACGACGAGTGAAGCGAGAGAAGGCCACCCTGACCGAATCCCCATCCAGCACGGAAGGCCATTTGGACGGCGCCGGTAGCCACGCCGCCGTCAGCCTTGACGACTCAGAAAACCCGGAAAACTTCTACCTCCTCGTCCTCCTGTACCTCGCCTACGACGAAAAGGGGCAGCTCTACGGCGCAGAGCGTGCTCAAACCCTGACAGGCATGAGCAGTACGTTGATGGGCTATCTGCGGAGTTATCTCAACCAGGAGGCCCTCGACTTTACCTCTGCCGGGCAGATGCAGGAGTACCTTGACGTCAAGCAAAGCGAGATCATCTTTTTGACGCGGCTGCAGAGCAAGATGGGACGAATCGACCAGCATTACAAGGACCAGCTTCTTATTGCCATGCGTGAGAAGCAGGCCAGACGGGCGTCCAGCTCCGAGCCGTGGACGGCGCAGCAAGAGCAGTTGATTCAGATTGCGCAGCATCAGCTCAAGGTGGTTAGACACGTCACCAACGCGCTCCCTGGGGTGATCAGAAAGGCAAAAGAGACACACAGGGAGCTCAAATTGAGAGTGGCACAGGCCCGACAGGAAGAGGAAGAGAAGGAGAGACTGAAGGACTTGCGCTCAGAGCGTGAGGCGCGGGAGGAAAAAGTGCGAGCCTTGGCTGCGTGGATACGTAGCGTTGTTCCCTGCTCGACAACGTACCGAGAGCTGGAGGAGAGATACAGGGCAGCGGGGAGAGAGTTGAAATAAGCAGAACTGGCTTTGTATGGACAAGAGGATGAGAGACAAGGATGATTGGGGTGTGGGGATGGGAGCCCAGACTCGAAAAGGTTCCGGTTGAGGGGGCTATTTTGGATCACCCGCTGGTGGTTGGGATCGTGAATGAGTCTGCCGGGGCTAGGCAATGCTCGGTCCGCCCGCAGCACATCCGTGCTATCCTGAAATTCACCTCGGAGTTGCCTCTTCATGAAAAAGAAAATCTCGGTTCCCATATCGAGTGATAACTGGTGATAAAATGAAATAACGTATCATGAAAGTTTCCTCCACACCATTATTACATTGTGTTCGTGGCCCAGTGTCGGCGCGACCGCCTTGCGTCAGCCTTCGCGGCCCCTTGCGAAGAACGTCGCCTGTGCAGACATGCGAACGGTTGACGGATGCAAGATCATCCTACAAGACTCGACGATGCCCAGCCCCCCTCCGAACCACCCATGATATCCTGTAACCCGTCCGAGCCAGCCCCAGAAACTCCCTGATGTAGGAGCCTCTTCCAAACATGCACTCTCACCGGTTGCTGATCCCTCGCGGGACACAAACAACGTCTGTGGGATGCACGATTGGTCCCTCAACACCTTGTCCGTTCCTGTCATGTCGTCGTCGGTGCCCGGTCTCCCGGGGGCCTCCCTTTCTTTTTCTCCCTTTCTTTCCTTTCCCGCATTCTTCGAAATGAGTCTCGTGTGCCCGAAGCCCATCGAGGCTTGTGCTGTCGACTTGATGCCCACACATGCAGACGTATGGCGAATCGCCTGTATGAGTGCATGTTTGAAGATGCTGCCGATGCAGATCTTTGCGGCGTCTGTCGCCACAGCAGCACACATAGAGAGCGCCGAGATGATGTTCCGAGTCCTGCAAGTGCCGTAGCAGCGATCTCTCGTCCTTGACATATCCGCAGCCCTTCTGATTGCTGTCGCCCCTCCTTCCGCACCAGAAACCGCCCCTGGAAGATGGATGAGCGAATATGATATGGTGGCTGAGGTGGAGGAGTCAGCACGGGAGTCCGATTCCCCAGGACCCGGGACGAGGGAGACAAGCGAGGGAGGCATACCACAAGGCTGTCACATCGAATCCGAAGCGGATGTGACAGTGGTGGCAGGTCAGCGGCCGTCTCAGGTTTTGTGCGGGAGAATGGGACGCCGTCGCTGGTGGGCTGGCGGAAGCGGGCGGCGTGGCCTGTGATGCCTCAGGCGGGGAGTTGGAAAGTGAATCCGAAGAGGGTGGTGATTGCGATGACTGAATGACAGAATCTAACATGAGTAGATGAGGTGAGATACAGCCCTGTCCTGGCGTGAAACTGAGGCCGCTGTCGGCATCCGGGGCTGGCGCCTGCATGGAGTCGTGAGACTGCCATGACTCGCTCAAACCGGTGCACACTTCGGGTCCTCCATTGCAACCAAGCAGGTCTGCAGGATCAAAACGGTTGGTGTACCATCGTGGGCCGTCGGGGTGGCTGGGCTCGTCTGGTTCTATGTGGTAATGATCATTTTGATGACTTTGAATGTCTGAAGCGCCGAGTCAAGCTCGGCGCTACTTGACTCGGCGCTAGACCGGAGGGAGGACGGGGCGTGCCTCAGCTCGAGACGACCAACTGCAAGTCACAAAGGGTCAGTCATGGAAGCACAGGTATGGAGGTACGCAGAAAATTACGAGCAGTGCGAGAATACCGACCTTCAACGCAAAAAAAAGAATGCAATGCGCTTGCTTCCGGGAATGGCTTGCAACTGCGTCTCAGCGCCACGAGCGGCCTGGCTTTGGCGGCCTGTGAGACAAGTTGTCGGAACGAAGGGGAGAAACGAAGGCTGCCGAATGGCCAGGCCGCACGGGGTTTTTACTCACTCGCGCTGAGAAGCGTCGCAGGGCCAATTTTCTGATTGGCGGCGCCACCATTGGGGGCTGAGTTCCCGGAATGGCTTCTCCACTGTGAGATCCCGAGTTTGGTTCCAGCCATGGCTCGGTACCTGTAGGGCGGCGTGGCGTCGCGAGGAATATTCCAACCAGAGCGCTTGGCTCGATTGAGAGGAGGCTCCCACGCCGAATCATCAGATCACTGCAGGTTTGAGCTCGTGTCGCCCGCTGGTTGGTTGTGGCTTGCTTTAATTACAGGTAGGTACCTAGCTAGGTAGTAGTTCCAGCTGCGCACAGCCAACGTGCTAGGCATTCCGCCGAATCAATGGCACATCTGAGGCGTTCTCTCCACTACTGCACCCCGATAATAGGGGGGCTGTTCCCTCTGGGCACAACGATCCCTCTGCCTCACCGGTGGCCGCTCGACACGCTTCCGCTACCCACGGCTAACATCTTGGAAGCCCTCTCAACCCAGAGTCACCGTGGCGCTAAGACGTCTTTTCCGTCAATATCTCAACTCCATCCGAGCCAAAATGCCAGCCCAGGACGACCAAAGCCCCCAAGCCTTCTCATACAATGATGCAAAACTGCCCTCACCCACAAACCACTTCCGTCTTCTCCACCTCCGCCCATCTCCCGAGGCTGGTGCGCCCATCGTCTGTGACATCTCATGCCACCCCATCAACGCTCCGGAGCCTTTCAAGGCGTTGTCGTACACCTGGGGCCCAGACGACAGATCTGCGCACAAAGTCCTGCTTGGCGGCGGCGAGTTCATGGGCCTGAGAGAGTTCGGCATAACCGAGTCGCTCGACGGCGCGCTCAGACGCATTCGACGCCGAGACGGCACGGTCACGATCTGGATTGACCAGATTTGCATCAACCAAGACGACGCCGTTGAAAAGGGCCCCCAAGTCGGCCTCATGGAAGAAATCTACTCTGCGGCGGACGAGGTTCTCGTCTGGCTGGGTCCGGCGGGAAGCAACTCGGATGCTGTGATGGAGCTCTGGCGCAATGTTGGCCTGGAGGCTAGGAGACTAGGCCTCGAAAGCTACTGGACGACTGAAAATATCGGCCAGCTCAGAGCATTCCGCCGGGATGAAGTGTTGGACGAGAATGATGCGATGTACAACTTCCGGGGTCTGATCAATGATTCCCTGCCCCAGTTCAGGTCACTCCTAAGGGATATGGCCAATTGGGCTCAACGAGCCTGGTTCAGCAGAGTCTGGGTGGTCCAGGAGTTTGCCTTGCCAACGACAGTACCCGTCTTCCTCTGCGGGGAAAAGAAGGTGGACGCCGACTTGGTGTACCTCGCTTTGAAAATCTTTGATCTTTCTGCCCTTCAGCTCTTGAGGGACGAGCCACTCCGCACCCGGTCCAGAGAGGAAGTGCAGGACTTGATAAACTCACCATGGAGCGCCAATATCTCCCTCTTCACAACCATCAGGAGGCAAAAGCAGACGGCCAGCACCAGAAGGCAAAGGCAGGCAGTCACCGGGGCATCTACCGAGGCCCCTCCTGGGGATTGCATGATGGATATTCTGCGCAAGCTGTACGTGGACGGTGAAATGCATGCGACGGACGACCGGGATAGAATCTTTGCTGTGCTGGGTTTGGCTTCCGACTCCGACCAGCTAGGTCTACACCCAGAATACACTGGCGGTGCGGACTGCAGTCCTACCTACACAAAGGTGGCCAGGGCGCTTCTCAAGAAAGCCAAGCGACTTGAATTGCTCTCATGGGCAGAGTTTCCCAAGACGTCACCATTACCAACGTGGGCTCCTGACTGGCGCTCGGTGTTGAAGCCTTCGTACCACCCGCTCATCATCCAACGCGTGGGCCAGAACGCGCTATTCTCTCCCTCGCGAGCTTCGCCACCGGACTTTGTTGACACTGCCAACGAGAGCATTTTGGGTATCAAAGGGATCGCAATCTGTACCATTGAGAGAGTGGGAGATCAATGGCTGGATGACGCACCTGAACGGGATGCTGCTGTAGTCTACCATCTCGCGACAATCGACGACTTCTGCGAGAGGTCGGTTTCAATGGGTCACAGCATCTACCCTTCGTCTGACAGACAAGCACAGGCTGTATGGCGGGTGCCAATCGGCGGCATCTACCACTTCGGCTTCGGTGAACACATCAGAGCTGAGAGGTCCGAACAGTCAATGGGAGATCTCTACACCTTTGCGGTGAGAAACAGCAGGCTCATGGGCAGGATGGGGACCTCGGAGGATGGTCGCTTCGTGCCTGACTATGATTCCCAGGAGTGCGATGGCAGTTCCTACCTGGCAAGCATGGACTACATGACGGGAAAGAGGCCGTTTCTTGCCAGAGAAGGATACGTTGGTATGGGGCCCAAAGACATGAGACCGGGCGACAAGGTTGTCGTTTTTGCAGGAGCTCATATACCTCATGTCTTACGGGAAGATATTGACAATGGCACCGACAAGCACTGCACATTCGTGGGGAAAGCGTACTGTGATGGAATCATGGATGGGGAAGCTTGGGACGACAGCAAAGTCAAAGCCTTTTATCTCTTTTGAGCTCGGTTGTGTCTTTGTAGTATCCGCCGAGGGTAGAAGCAAACAGTTTGGAGTTCGACAGTCGTCACTCTTCCACACGGCCTCAAGCACACGGGTTATTTACTACTCTTGTATTCAGTGGACTACTTTCTTTTCTCGCTTTAGCGGGCTCTTCTGCCCCTGTTGTCTCGTTCCGGCAGGGTCCCGGAATCGGCCATGCCGCCACGAGTGAGACAAACGCCTTCCAATGAGACAAGCACCCCTTAGCAAGAACTCCGTGCTGTGGAACGGGAGATCTGTGGAGGAAAAAGGAGAAATTCGTGCAAGAAAACAAAAACAGCCCGGGAGATACGCGAGCGGATTAATTTCTCGCAATTTAATCCTCGAGGTGCCCAGAAAGCGCCAGCAGATGGCCATTCATTCACGGTACGCTGGATGCGGACGAGACATACCATCGGTATCATTCTCTCCTCAAGGTCGAGTGAGCCGTCGGTGTCAAGTGTATGCCAGTTTCATCCCCTTTCATTCTAGTGAGTTACTCTACAACCGACTCCGCCTCACTCCCGTGGGTCATTGATTTGTTTGCCGTGACAGACGCCAGCTCAATATCAATCTCGGTCTTGACCTCGATCCGGTCGCGTCGGGCGCTCTGTCCACCGCCGTCTTGCCCCAAGATATCCTCCTCGCTGTCGTTGAGAGAGCCCTTTGCCACGGCGCGCGAGCTCGGGAAGCCGCCGTGCTTGGCGGTGCTGTGGATGCGCACCGATCGTGAGTTGCCGTGTCCGAGCGGTTGGCTCTGCCCCTGCCAGCCCGACTTGTTGCCACTTGTGGCGTTGCCCGAGAGCGCCGACGAGATGCCGAGGCGGCTGAGGAGGCGGACGAAAGGGGCGCGTAAGCAAGGAATGCAGGCGGCGATGATGCCCACCTGAGCCTCGATACTGGCCCAGAGAGCGATAGAAAGGCCGGTGCCCGAGTCGGAAGAATCGTTGAAGCCTTGCACGGTGACCGCCTTGACGACAGACGCGGCCGAGGCAAAGAGGCCGAGACTCATAAGGAAGCCGATGATGATGCGGTCGCGGAGCGAGCGGCGTACGTGGCGTAGAAAGACGAGCGGAATCAGAGCGAAGATGAAGTCTGTGATGATGACTAGCACCGCAGCAACCGTAAGCCCGGCCTTCAAGGAGCCCTGGCTCCAACAACGGTCCTGAGGCAAGGTGAAGTCCCATGTTGCCTGGATAGGAATGCATCGGGTCAGCTGCATAATCGTGACGAACACTGCCGTCGCTATCTGTACGCCTATGACCGCGTATAGGAATAAGGCCCAGGAGCGAGCTTGCTGAAACCGCAGCAACATAATAGCGATGCTCGTCTTGAGTAGCGCCACAGACCACGTCGACGCGATCTCGGCCACGATCGTCAGTGGCCCAGCCTCGCCCAAGAAGCTCAAGGGCAGGTACTCTGGACGCGAGCCCAGGATAGGCGTTATCGTTCTGATTACGACTGCCATGTCAACGAGGCCGAGAAACTGCAACAGCGTGTCAGCGATGTCAGTAGTTCCCAAGACAGGATTCGGCTCGGGACGACAGAGGGCTTCCACTCACGCCGGCGCCCAAGATGAGGTAGTCATCGGCCTCGAGACGTCGGTTCGTTTTCCACCGCGAAACGACACGTAGGGCGAGAATGAAGGTCGAGAGGGCGAAGAGAGTCGAGACCGCGCCGGCGTAGGTGCGGGCGACGCTGTATTCGAGGTCCGTCACTGGCAAGCCCGGCATCGAGGCCGAGGATGCGGACTGGTCTGCCATGGCTGGTCGGAAAGCATCATGGAACCAGCAGAACGGACGACGCAGCTCGCGGGATCCGTCCTGTTCGGTGGTTTATAAGAGTCGCCTCCTGAGCACTGAGACTGCGCTAAGTAGCGAATCCACGAAAACGGGTGAGACGGTTAGCCTAAATCGCCCCACCCCCTCACAGATGCTCGTGTGTCAACCCTCGGGAACCCTGCTTTTCTGCCAATAACGTTAGTTCCGTCTGATTGGGTACCAACGAGCCGGCGCTATGACACGGGCCTCGTCACCAGCCGCAGGCCTGTCAAAGCATGAGGAGCAGGGTCCAGACAAACAGAAGCCGCCACGCGGAAGCCATGCTCCAGGAGCTCAGCCATGGATGTGTGCCCGCCGAGGCCAGCCTAAGCTACTTAGGGATTGACATGCAGTAGTTAGCCCGGGGAGGGAGGGGAGCTCTGACACACGAACAACAACAGTTGCCGGCCGGAACCGGGAGACCCTCACTTAGGTCCGTGCGCTAACTAACGTTTGTCCGGCTTTCTTGTCGATTTGGGGCATCCAGAACCCGGGGAACCGAGCGCCTCGAACCGAGCTGAGCTGCGCGCTGGGAACCAGTTCTTCCTTGCTCGCCACCTGTCGGTTTTGCCCGACGGTGCCAGCCGGCTTCGCCCTCCAGACCGAACAGCACAGACAGAGGCGAACAGGGAGGCGCCTATTTTCTGGATCCCCCAAAAATAAGCTGTCAAAATCTAGATCAGTAGTCAAATCACTAGCGAGTTCTTGGTGTTGTCGTCGACTGTCGTATTTCCGTGGACTTGTTTGTGGATATCCGTGACGGTGGAGTTGCGGGTTCGATCGGGACTCAATCGGCAGTCAGCCTTCAGGTCCACACCCCCGCTCAGAGTGCTGCCGTACACTAAAGTGATGAGGTGATGCATGCTTGATCAACCTCTCTTTGAGCTCCTCTGGAACATCTTTTGCTTGGAATAGATGATCCCGCCAGCCTTCTCTCCCCGAGGTCGGCGCCCGCCGGGTTGGCTCGGGACCGGGCCCGGGGACAGCGTGCCAAGCCCGGCGATCAGCCGCCGGCGATCAGCGGAGTCGTCAACAGCTCCGCTCGTTTCCACTTTTTCTCCTGTCTCACTCTCATTGTTCTCCCTCCCCACACATGGTCGCACTTGTGGAACCTTCAATTTGAAATCGTTCGAATCCCACCACATGCACGTCGCTGTCTGGCTGGTGCATGCAGATCGGACCCGAGATCTGCACCCCCCGGTCGGGCTGGGGAACGGTCTCGCCCAGTCGCTCCTGTCTCTTCAACTGCCGTTCCCATTTTTCTTCTCTGCGCAATCTTGCCCATGCCCGGGCCAAGCAAGAAGAACAAGGACGGAGTTGGGCCTAGCACCGTAAACAGCTGCACCACGCAGCGCAGCTTTGTGATCCGGGCTCGAGTGCGGCGCTGGATGAGCCTTCGTGGCCTCCGCGAGGCTGGGGAGGGCTGTCGGTCTGGCAACGACATGGCGTGCTGGTGGAAGGGGATTCGCTACCACGATCCGGCACCAAGCAAGGCCGTGTCTAATTTGACGTTCGTGGGAGGTCGGCTTGCACTGCCGTACTATGTGCAGAACTCTCCGGGCGTCCACAACGGGGCTGTGGTGAGTGGCGGGGACGGGCTCTGCCTCGACTGGAGATGTTGCTAGTGTTGTTGGCAGTCCGGGGGGCCAGATATGGAAGGAGAGAAAGGATCGGCTGCGTGCAACCACTCCCTTTCCTGTCCTTGTCTCGGGTGCTCTGCGGCTCTTGTTCGTCTAGTGCTGCTCGCCGTGGCTCGACTCCCGGGGTTGTCGACATCGTATCTTTCCTCCCTTTCCCTCAAACCCTCCTTGGAACGTTCCTTACAGAATCGCAACAGCCATTGCTTGTCCGTCGCGTGGCAACCCTGAATCCCTCGACCAGAACACACCCGGGACACGCCAAACACCTGTTGAGGGGTGGGGACTTCGTTCGAAGGCCCGAAAGGCCGGGACTCTTCTCGCACGTACCGGCGGTTTTTCGCGCTGCAGTGCCACCACCACTCCCAGCTGCGGCAGCCGCTGCCTCTTCCGGATGCATGCCGCTCCAAAAAGATCAAGCATGCGGCCTTTCCAGCTTCTCATCTTCCCATGCAGGTCCACCATGTCGACGATGAGAGCACACGGCATCGGAGATCGTGTCGATTTGCTCGCCAATGTCTGGACAAAAGCGCCTAATTAGGGTAGCTTTTCCCTGTCCCACTTTCGCACTGTGATTGATGGGTGCGCCTGGGACATGATGAAAGGGGTGACCGTAACACGGCCGTACCGATCGGGACCGCTTCGGCGACCGGGTATCCTGACCCAGGCAGCTCCGGGAAACGCGTGAAGACGCATGTCAACTTTTCAACCGATCGGTCAGGCAAATTCAACGCCAAAGACAGGCTCACGGGCGCAGAGGCTGCTCCAGCCGCAGGCTCGGCGCCGTCGTACAAGACGCAACTGTCCGCCAGACCCTGGGCCCCGGGAGGCTCGCGTCCTTTTGAAGAATGGGGAAACCTGAGGCAATCATTGACATGTGTTCTGACATGACTGGTATGGTTGGTGGTGTCAGTTCTTGTGCGCCTCTCCGAGACGCCGACCAAGGCGAAATGCCCAAGGATGGGCACTCTAGGCCTGTCTCCCATTGTCGACGTGAGCCTCGTCTGGCGGTTGTTCGTTAGGTACTGTAGGTAGGTACCTAGGTTTCCCAACACCGCAGGTCGAACGTGGTGGAGGGGAGGGAGCCTGGAGAGGGAGGGGAAGAGGCAGGCAGGAACGAAAAGCGAAGGTACCTTAGGTAGGTACCAGGTGTGTTTACCTCGCGCCAACAAGCAGGGGGAAGGCATACCTCCTGCCGTGTTTGTGTTACGCCCCACGATTCGGAACGGGAGCACAGCCAAGGAAACACAAACCACAAGGTGGCGCTTTTCTTGGTCGATTGCACAACAGCAAGACCAATCTATGCCCCTCCCCTCCCGCCGGTTACCGCGTCTTATTACAGGTATGCCCCCGACCTTCGCTGCTCTCTACATGGTACAGACACTTACGGCCGTGCACAGAGAAAGCGAGACAAGGACGAAGATAGCCCAAAAAGAAAAGCCAGCTCGAATGTCGCCGTGTCAAGCTTGTCGTCCCTCCGCGAAGGAGACGGCCGGTGTCTCTGAACAGCCTCACCATGGCGGTTGCGAACTCAGCACCAGAATGGATGACGACCCGGTTTTGCACCAAGGCGGCGACGGCGGAGAAGACGGCCAGCGCCACGCGGTATGTCTGAAGTTCTGGATCGCACCATGGCGACCAAAAAGGCTCTCGCGGCTCGGGCTGACGGATCTGGCTAGGGCAACGGCGGCCGGTGGATGGCTCTGACGGCGCTGGCGCTGATGTGGACGAGTGCTCAAGCTCCGCTGTATCTGTTTGGTAAGTTTGCTGCTCCGTCCTTTCTAGCCCGTGCCGAGATCGCCTTCGACGTTGGGCACTGACGCCGACACAGCCGGCGCTCCTGTCTACATCTACCGAGACCTCGGCGGCGTCAGCTACTGGGTGTGGTTCGTCACTGCAAACCTTCTCGCCACGGCCGCCATTTCTCCGTTTGTGGGCGCTCTCTCCGATCTCATGGGCCGCCGCTATGTCGCCATCATTGGAAACAGCACCATCATCCTCGGCCAGGTCATCTGCGGCAGTGCCCGTGGCATGGATATGTTTATCGGTGAGTGCTTCTAGCCACGACTGCCACGGTTTCTTTTGTTACAACGCTGGGGCTGACACGTTCGTGCTCACATGTCAGCTGGAATGGCCGTCACCGGCATTGGCACAGGCATCAACGAGCTCACGGCTCTGGCTGGCACCGCCGAGTTGGTGCCCCTTTCTCAGCGGGGCTACTACATCGCGGGCATGGTCCTGACCGTTCTCCCGTTACTGCCGTCCGTCATGTACGCCCAGATGATTGCCTTCCACTCTACCTGGCGCTACATTGCGGTGGTGACTTCGGTCTGGGCGTTTCTCGGCCTACTCTCGACGGTCCTCTTCTACTTCCCTCCGCCGCGCGTCCGCCTGGAGGGATGGAAGGAGAAGACCCAGCTTCTGAAGAGGACTGACTTTGTGGGTGGTCTGTTGTCAATCTTGGGGCTTGCCGGCTTTGAGGCTGGGCTTCTGGTGGGAGGGTATCAGGTGAGTTTCTCGGCGTCCAAGTTTGGCATCTGATAGGGCAATTATGATGTTGACATACCGTAGCATCCATGGACAAGCGCAAACACGCTGGCCCCACTGATCGTTGGAGTGTTCCTGATTGCATCGTTTGTGGCATGGGAGCTATGGGGCACCAAGAACCCCATGGTCCCTCGTGGTCTCAGCAAGGCGCCTCGCACCCTTGCGCTGACCATGGTCGTGACCTTCATCTCGGGCGCCAACTTCTTCTCGGTGTTGCTGCTCTGGCCTCCCGAGGCGTACAACGTCTATGGACACAAGTGAGTTGCCCTTGTGTCCTTATCCTCCTGTCAAGTCACTAACCTCTCAGCCCCGTCGGCGTCGGAATCCGAGGCATGCCCTTTGCGTTCGGGGTCTTCAGCGGCTGCATCATCTCGCTCGTCCTCCTCTCCTGGTTCCGCGGCCAGATCAAGTGGCTGATCTTCAGCGCCTCGCTGCTCATGACGGTCGGCTGCGGATGCCTCTCCCTGGCAACAGTCGACAACATCCAAGCGGTGTACCCCATTCTGTTCGTAGCGGGTGTTGGCGTCGGCGGTATCACGATTCCCGTGTCGACCGTCGCCACCATCATCTGCGCGGGCGACGTGATCGCCACGGTCACGGCGCTGACCATCGCGGTCCGCATCGTCGGCGGCGCCATAGGGTACGCTGTCTACTTCAACGTGTTCGTGGACAAGCTCTTGCCAGAACTGCAAGCGCTGGTCGGTGCTGCGTGTGCGCGGTCGGGCATCGCGGACCCGGTGGTTATCCGCGAGGCCATCGAGCTGACGGCCGTGTCGCTGGTCAACGAGATACGACACCTGCCGGGAGTGGATGAGACGGCATGGCTCGAGATCGTCGCGGCGGGACAGAGGGCGTATGCGAATGCGTACCCGTGGGTGTACTATTGCAGCGTGGCCTTTGGCGCGGTTTCGGTGGTGGCGAGCCTGTTCTTGGGCGATATTTCGGAGATGGTGGACGATTCGGTTGTTGCTGTCATGTGAGGGCGGCATCTCGGATGGAGGCAAGAAGAGTCATGACCGGCGGAGGATATATATACGGAATCGCTACAAGGACGGGGCTAGACCTAGACTTCACAGTCAGTGGTCAATGGGGTCGGACGACGGGGACATCTGTTGCTACGCCTTGGTCCATCACCGAGCTGAGTTAGTGGTGGAAAAGGGTGATGATGATATGCTTGGTGATCATGGACGGCTGCAGTTTCAAAGGCCATATAAAACGGGGGTAGGGTGGTAGCTGTGGCAACGAGTGTATCTACCTTACTCTGCCTGTGGTTCTCTTTTCACAACCAAACCAATTTACGCAGTTTTCCCCTCCCAACCTACTCAGGCACGTCCCCAAACCGGTACTGCGCCCACGCAAAACTCCCCTCATGCATCGTCCACGTCTGCACTCCCTTATCCTCACCCGCGGCCCCCGCCGCTACATACACCGGCATCAAGTGATCCATCCACGGATGCGCCTGCCTCGCATCCCCCCTCTTCGTCACCCCTGCCATCAGAACCTGCCGCTCCGCCGGCTCCGCCTCGACCGCCACCTTCAGCGCCTCGTCAAACGACACCGCGTAGGGGAGCGGCGTCGGGTTACCCCATGACCGCCGCAGGTCGCGCAGGTTATGCACCGTCATGCCCGTGCCGATGATGACGACGCCTTCGTCGCGGAGCGAGGCGACCGCCTGGCCGAGGCGGTAGTGCGCGTCCGGGTCCTCGTTGTTGAACAGCGAGACTTGCACGAGAGGGCAGGTGAGCGGGTTGCTGGCCGGGGGGAAGGCGACGTTGAAGCCTGAGAAGACGCCGTGGTCGAGTCCGCGGGTCTGGCCGGAGGCGCGGATCCCGGCGGTGTGGAGGAGCTGGAGGATGTGTGAGGCCAGTTGGGGGTTGCCTTTGTTTGGGAAGGTGGCTTTGTAAAAATGATCCGGGAAGCCGTAGAAGCTGTTTGGGGCAGTTGGATGGTTAGTGACGAGGAGGTGGAAAGGAGGAAGAGGGAGACGACGGACTCGTAGATGAGGTCGGTGGTTTCGGCGTTGTTGAGGTGGATCTCGTCGGGCTCGGCTTGCCAGTGGGCGGAGAAGACTACCACGGCCTTGGGCTTGACTTTTTGGGTGATCTCCTTGCCGATTGCCTGGAGGATCGGATAGACCGGGTGGGTTGTGTTGTACTGGACGTCGGGCTGGGAGGTTGTTAGCAGGGTGAAGGGTGGGTGGTGGGTAGGGGAAGACTTGCCCCGCCGTGGCTGAAGAAGTAGACGGGTGCTTTCGGCATCTTGGGAAATGGCTGTGCCGGGTTCAAGTTGTGTGTCTTGAGTAAAGAGGAGTACGCAGATGATGAATAGGTCTTGATCTTGGTCAAGAACGGCGGCAGGTTACGTGCCAGCGGGGGCTGTGAGGTCAAGAAG
>OUNM010047304.1_pt1 | contig 57923 bp, 53 predicted proteins | sample 1769961 | NCBI WGS metagenome assembly OUNM01 (sample SAMEA3914820, study PRJEB12502) | metagenome | biome: forest; material: soil | place: USA | collected 2012-03-12 | depth 0.3 m
ACCTGCTGGCCGAAGTCGGCCCCGAAGGTCACGTCACGATCGGCGTCGAACCGCGCCTGGTGTCTTTGTTTGCGCGGTCCTTCCCGCAGTGTTCGGTGATCCACCACCATACGACCCGCCTGAAAACCGGTCCGGCGCGCTTTTTCCCTGAGATCAAGGATTGGTCGTCGTACGACGCCTGGGCGGTGATGGGCCAGTTCCTGCCGCGCTACCGGACACGCGTCGCCGATTTCGACAAGCCCGCTTTCCTCACGGCCGACCCCGAGCGCGTCGCCTACTGGAAGGCGCAGCTGGCCGGGCTCAACAGCCGGCCAAAGATAGGCCTGCTGTGGAAGTCGCGGATCCAGCACTCGCGCCGCGACCGTTACTATGCGCCGTTTGCGCAATGGCTGCAGGTCCTGGCCGCGCCGGGCGTACAGTTCGTCAACCTGCAATACGGCGACACGACCGATGAGATGGAACAGGCCCGGACCTCAGGCCTCGATATCTGGACACCGCCGGGGATCGATCTGATGCACGATCTCGACGACTTGGCCGCATTGACGACCGCGCTCGACTGCGTGCTGGGTCCGGCCAACGCCACCAGCAATATCGCGGGCGCCGTCGGCAGCGAAATCTGGATCGTCTCACAGGCCAATGCCTGGACCAGCCTCGGCACCGATCGTTTTCCCTGGTATCCCAGGTCCAAGGTCTTCTTCTCGAATTCGATGACCGACTGGGTCTCCGTCATGGGCGAAGTCAAAGCGGCCATTACGGGGCGGTTCGAGCTGAGGTAAGGAAGTGTAATCCACAGATTACACAGATTTCACAGATTAGATTTCAACAACTAAGCCCAGGTAGCGCCACGCGAAGACTAAGCGCCAAAGGCGCAATCCATTCGCTGAGTATTGGGCGCCGAAAACGCGGATAATCTGTGAAATCGGTGTAATCTGTGGATCACTTAAGCCGGTCAGTGCGCCATGTACAGGTTCAGGCCGGTATTCTGCAGCAGATACCGCGTCGTGCCCCCGAAGGCGAATTCGCGGATACGCGAGCGGCCATAGGCGCCGGCGACCATATAATCGGCGCCGTGGCGCTCGGCCGCCTCGACCAGGGTCGTATGAATTTCCCCTTTCGGCAACACGTCGACCTCGGCCGCGATACCGTGCGCCGCATAATAGGCCGCCAGACGGTCGAGCCTCGGCGGATGGTCGCCGACCGGAGCCCCGATCACCACGACCTTCGACGCCTTTTTCAGGATGGCCACCGCGCGGCGGGCGGCGCGCGACGACGGCTCCTTGCCGTCCCAGGCCACCACCGCCGTGCCGGTGATATCGAACGATTGCCGCGCCACGAAAACGCCGGCGCGTTCTTCCATCAGCACCTGCTGGAAGGCCTCGGCCAGCATGCCCTGCCCCTTGGCGCTGCTTTCGCCGAACACCACCAGGTCCGACAACCGCGTCTCAGCCGCCAGATCCTGCCATACGGGTGATTCCAGCGCGGCAAAGGTCTTCCCGTCATAGGCCACGGCGGCAAAATGCGAGCGCGCCATCAGTTCGGATTCTTCGGTCGCGGCCTTGAGGCTGTCGAGCGTCGACATCTGGACGGTCCCCATGAAGCCTTCGCCCAGCCAGGGCGACAGTTCGGCGGGATCGGGCGGCGCAAACAGCACGTTAAGCTCGGCTTCGAACGATTCCGCGATGCTGGCCGCGATCCGCAGCGTCTTGACCTCGGCGGCCGCGCCGCTGACCGGGATGGTAATCCGCGACCACGCCTGTCCCCTGTTGGCCATCTTCGCCTCCGTCTTTTTATTGCGCCCAAGGCTTATTGTGCACAGTTTGTGATTCGCGTAAGCCTTCGGCCTTGTCTCTTATGGATTATACCGCCGCATCGATAAAATCCCGATGTGACATTTCGCCTGTATTCGTACCATGCCCACAGCCCGTTCCGCCACAAAATCCCCCGCCAGAACAAAGGCCCAGCCGCCGCGCGCCTGGCAGCGCATGCTGTCGGGGCGCAGGCTGGACCTGCTCGACCCCCACGCCATCGACATCGAGATCGACGATATCGCGCTCGGCCTGTCGCGCGTGGCGCGGTGGAACGGCCAGACGGTCGGCGAGCACGGCTTCAGCGTCGCCCAGCATTGCCTGGTCGTCGAGGAGATCTGCGCCCACATCAAGCCCGACATGACGCCGGCCGAACGCCTGATGGCGGTGATGCACGACGCCCCGGAATACGTGATCGGCGACATGATTTCGCCGTTTAAGGCAGCGCTTGGCCTCGACTACAAGCGCTTCGAGGCGCACCTCGAACAGGCGATCCATATCCGTTTCGGCCTGCCGCCGCTGATGCCGGCGGCCTTGAAAACCCTGATCAAGCGCGCCGACCACGCCTGCGCCTATTTCGAGGCGACGCAACTGGTCGGCTTCAGCGAGAGCGAGGCGCGCCAGTTCTTCGGCGAGCCCCCCGACGGCTATCAGTTGCTCATTACGCCCCTGCCGCCGCGCGAGGCGCAAATCGCCTTCGTCGCGCGCGTCGAAGCGCTTCTCCAGCAGATGACGGGGAAATAGCATGGCGCTCGCCGTCGAGCTTTCCGTGGTGGTCGTGGCCGTCCAGGACAACGAGGCCGTCGTCCTGTGCCGCAACCTGCCGCGCGAAGGCATGGGCGCGCCGGCCTACGCCTTGCCGTCGGGTCCGTTCGTGCCCAAGAGCCACCGCACCTTCGACCTGGCGCTCAAGGCCTTCGTGCGCGAGCAGACGGGGTTCGATATAGGCTATGTCGAACAGCTCTACAGTTTCGGCGACGTCGGGCGCGAGACCGTACTCGACGGCGCCGTTGCCGGGGATCACATTATCTCCGTGGGCTATCTGGCCCTGACCAACAATCGCGACTTCCAGTCCGGTTTCGATGCCGCCTGGGTGCCGTTCAACCGGTTCTTTCCGTGGGAAGACTGGCGCGGCGGCGGCAATGCGCCGCTTGAACGCCTCCGGCCCGCGCTCGACGCCTGGGTCGCGGCGGACGAGACCGGCGTCAGGCGCCCACGCGTCGAAACCCTGTTTCCGCTCGACTTCGACCTGTGGAACGAGGAGCGCGTGCTCGACCGCTACGAGCTCCTGTACGACGCGGGGCTGACGCGCGAGGCGCGCCGGGCGCAAGGCCTTGGCGACATCGACACCTTGAGCGGCGAACCCATGGCGTCGGACCACCGGCGCATCGCCGCCACCGGGCTGGCGCGCCTGCGCGGCAAGCTGAAATACCGGCCGGTGATCTTCGAGCTGATGCCCGAACGGTTTACGTTGCTGGAATTGCAGCGCTCGCTCGAAGCCCTGTCGGGGATAAGCCTGCACAAGCAGAACTTCCGCCGGGCCCTTGAGCGTACCGGTTTTGTCACCCCGCTCGGCGCCATGCGCGAGGACACCGGCGGGCGGCCGGCCGAACTGCACAGCTATAACCGCGAACAGTTCCGCTTCAGTCCTTCGCTGGGCCTGAGCTTGCCACGGGCCTGATCAAGCTGGTCTGCGATTATTGTCGAGCTACTGAAAGCGCGCCAGGCGTGCGGCCTGCGACATCCAGTTTTCACGTACGATGCGCTTGGGGAAGCGCACGCGGTTCGAAATCCACGCGACGTGTTCCGGCGTCCAGCCGGCGATCTGCCAGTAGTGATAGATGCCGAGCGCGTTCAGTTCCTGCTGGTTACCGGGGCCGATGCCCGAAATCACCGTCAGGTCGTCGACCGGGCCGCGCGGGCTATCGAGACGCATGGGCTCAAGGCCGCTGCCGGCCTGCTGCACGGCGGCCTCGACGCTGTCGGGCGTCATGCTGGCCAGGCTCGACACGCGGCCGCGCAGGTTGGGATCGAGCCGTGCGGGCTGGGCCGCGGGCGACGGCGTAAAACGCGTGGCGGCCATGTCGAAGGCATAGGCCGGGCGGTCCTCGCGCTGCGGCTGCGGGGCCGGCGTGGGCGCGGCTTCGGCCTTGGGCTCGGGCGCCACGGGCATCTTGAACGGCACGACCACGCCCGACGTGAACTGCTCCGCCGCCTTGGCGACGTCATACTGATAGACTTCGGGCTCGCTGATCGGCGCGGCCTCTTCGACGGAGGGCTCGTCAAACACGCTGATGCGCTTGGCCACCTTGCGCTTGCCGGCCAGGAGCCAGCCCATCGCGGCGAACATCGCGAAGGCCGCGACAAGCAGTGCGGCCGATTCTGCAGCCATGGTCAGCATGACAATCCCCTACCCTAGTTTTCGCGCGACAAAACCGGTGAGCAGGCCCAGACCCGCCGCCCCCAGCAGCAACCAGCGCAATTCGATGATCAGATGCAGCACATCAGCCCCCTTAGTCGTTGGACACGAGGATGACGACGCGGCGGTTCTCGGCGCGGCCTTCCGGTGTCGAATTGTCGGCGATCGGCGACGCAGCGCCGTAACCCGCCGCCGCGACGCGCTCCGCGGGCAGGCCGCGCTTGACCAGGGCGTCGGCGGCGGCCTGGGCGCGCGCCTTGGAAATCAGCTGGTTGGCGACGGCGTCGCCGGCATTGTCGGTATAGCCCGCCACGGTGACCTTTACCGTGCTGGGGCACGAGGACAGGACCTTGTAAACGTCGTCGAGCACCGGTTGGCTGTCGGTCGTCAGATCGTAGCCGCCGAAGACGTAGGAGAGCTTGCGCGTGCCCATGGTCTTGTAGACGCGTTCCTCGCAGCCCTGCGCGGCATTGTTGCTGATCGGCATGGGCTCGCTGCCGGCGACGGCCGGACGGTCGTTGGACATGGCGTCGATGCTGGTCGCCTTTTCACCGGAAATCGCCACGGGCGCGTCCATGCCGGCGGCCGCCATCGGCGCGTCGGCCGCGGCCAGCATCGACTTGGGCTCCGTATCGGGCGCGGAATTCATGACGGGGCCGACGTCGATTTTCGCCACGACCTTGGCCCACGACGGACCGTCGTCGATCCCGGCAACGGCGGCTCGGGCACGCTCAAGCTTGACCTTGGAATCGGGGTCGTTGTCCATGGCGGTCAGCGTCACGGTCTGGCCGTCGACGCGGGCGCGGACGTCGTCCAGCCCCTTGTCCGTAAGGGTGCGCGTCACCTTCGAACGCACGCCGCGTTCGATCTCGGGCAGGGTCTTGTACAGACCGACCGCTCCCAGCAGGGCAAGGCCTGACAGCCCCAACACCCATACCGCCTTACCACGCATAGAACACCCCTCAACTGATGCCGTGAGAGGTTTGTATCGTGTTTACCAACAGTTAACAACCGGACTCGCGCAGGCCAAGAGGACAATTTTGCGCAGGCGTGCGCGAAGGCCGCCAGGTGTGGCTTTGGCCCCTCAGTCGTCTCGCCGTCACCCTCGATGCTGATCGTTTGCCGGTTATACCGGTATAATATTGGCTTTATCCGGGTATATCTCCAACGGCGATACCGCCGTCGGCAAGGGCGACTGCCCGTCCGAGCCTTTGCGAGACGCCATGCGGCGCTTGAGCTGAAAACACCAACGGTCACCCTTCGACCGCTGGTATAAAATCAACCTGCCTTGGCTTCTTCCATATCGGCACGGCCCAGGGTCTTGGCGACCAGGTGGATCAGATCCGACATGTGGAACGGCTTGGCCAGGTGCTCGACCGCGCCGACGTGCCGCGACGCAGCCAGTACCTTGTTGGCGTCCATCTTCTCGTCCTTGCCGGCCGACATGGCCAGGATATGGATGTGCGGCCAGCCCTGCCGGATCTTCATGATGCCTTCGATCCCGCCCATGCCCGGCATGAAGATGTCGTTGACGACCAGGTCGATATTGTCGAGGTCTACGCGGGCGAAGGCCTGCTCCATCGTCTCGGCCAGCGCGATCTTGTAACCCATTTCGCCCAGCACCTTGCCGATCATGTTGCGCAGGTTTTCGTTGTCCTCGACGACCAGCAGGTGCTTGGTCGAGCGGCGTTCACGATGGAAGCGGGTCGTATCCTTGAGCAGCCCCTTGAGGCGCTCGGCCGAAAACGGCTTCTGCAGGATGAATTCGGCACCGGCCGCCTTGGCCTGATCCATGGTGATGTCGACGGCATGACGGCCATAGGCATTGTCCGTCATGATGGTCAGCGGCGTCGACGGGGCGCGGTCGCGGATTTCGGGGATCATCGACAGCATGCTGGCCTGGCCGACATAGGCATCGACCATCAGCAGGTGAAAGCGCGTGGCGCGCATCATCGACAGCGCCATCTTCTGGTCGAACGCCAGGATGGCGCTCCACTTCTCGCGCTCGAGCATTTTCGAGATGTGTTGGGCCTGGGCGCCGTTGGCATCCAGAACCAGTACGCTGCCTACACTCATGACCCGCTCCGGAGCCGATTATCCCTGTCTCTGGACAATAATGAAGTCAAAGTCCTTAAAAAGTCGGTAATATTCAAGTCTAGCCCCCTTGTCCCAATTCGATACAACTGGCCTGACCAAAGTTTATGCAGCGGATGACTTTTCGCTCAGGACCGCATCGACAAGAACAACCACGTCGGAAGCGGTAAAGGGCTTGGGCAGGAGCGCGTGGGCGCCCATGTGCCTGGCGGCAGACAGAACCTGCGTATTGGCGACCTTCTGGTCGACGCCCGCCGACATGGCGACGATCGACACGTCGGGCCAGGTCGACTTGATGATCTGGATGCCTTCGATCCCGCCCATGCCGGGCATGAAGATGTCGGTGATGACGATATCGACGTGGGCGATGTCGACGCGTTCGAACGCCTCTTCCATCGATTTGGCTTCGCTGATGCGATAGCCTTCGCCGGCCAGCGCACTCGCCGTCAACATGCGCACGACGCGGCAGTCGTCGACCACCAGGACGTGCTTCGGCCGCACGGGCGCCTTGCGCATGCGCGCCACTTCCTTAAGGATTTCGTCCAGCGTTTCCGGGCCGAAGGGCTTGGGCAGCACGAAGTCGGCCTGGGCGCGCCGGGCGGCATTGAGCGTATCGTTGAGGGCGCTGCCCCCCGCCCCGCCGGCCGTCATGATGGCCACCGGCACGCCGGGCGCCAGTTGGCGGATCTCGGGCATGTGCATCAGCGTATTGCCGCCGTCGAGATAGACGTCGAACAACAGAAGGTCGACGCGGCTGGTGCGGAGTTGCGTGAACGCGCTCTTGTGATCGAACACCAGGACGGCGGACCAGCCCAGGTTCGCCAGCAACCGAGAAATCAGCTGCGCCTGCGTACGGCTGTCTTCAAGGACCAGGACGGTGCCTTTCGACATAATATTTCCCCTCAATTTATCTTTATGTTCGCAGCGGCTGTCTGCCGCCGCGCCGGTACGCACTTCGAAACGCACATGCGCCGGTATTGCCAGCTCTCGTCCAAGCCGCCTATACCGGTGAGGTCTTGTCACCTTAGCCGATAACCGTAAAAATTCTGTCATGCTGACCCTGCTCTCTCCCGCCAAGTCCCTGGACACCTCCGTGCACGACGCCGCGCCCGCCCCGACGGCGCCGCTCTTCGCGGACGAGACCGCCAGGCTGCTCGCCAAGATGAAGACGCTCAAGCCCAAGGCGATCGGCGAGCTGATGGATATTTCCAAGGCCCTGTCCGAGCTCAACCATGGCCGCTATCAGGGCTTCGAGGCGCAAGAGCCAATGAGCGCGGCCTTCCTGTTCGACGGCGACGTGTACGACGGTCTGCAGGCGCGCACGCTCGACGCCGAAGCGCTTAAATGGGCGCAGGATCACGTCCGCATCCTGTCGGGGCTTTACGGCGTGTTGCGGCCGCTCGACGCCATACGCCCCTATCGCCTGGAGATGGGGACTTCGTTGAAGGTCGGCCGGGCCAATTCGCTCTATGCCTTCTGGGCCGACAAGCTGGCCAGGGCCTTGCTGGCCGAAAGCCAGGCACAAGGGGCCGATAGTCTCGTCAATCTCGCCAGCAACGAATATTCGCGCGCGGCGCTGACGCCCGCGCTGAAGCTCAGGGTGATCAGTCCGCGTTTCCTCGAGGTCAAGGGCAACGAAGCGAAGATCATTTCCTTCTTCGCCAAGAAGGCGCGCGGCCTGATGGCGCGCTATATTGTCGATCACCGCGTCGACCGCGTCGAGGGGCTGAAGGACTTCAGCGTCGCCGCCTATGCATTCCGCGCCGACCTGTCCAAAGACGGCGACTGGGTGTTCAGCCGGCCGCAGCCCGAGCCGGTATCCGCCAAGGCGGCTTAGCCGATAAACCCCGCCGCGCGCTTCAGTCGATCATTGATCGCCTCGCCTATACCGTCCTGCGGAACCGGTGCCACCTCGATGACCGGCGGATGAAACCGGTCGGCGGCGCGCAGGGCGCTGAACAAACGCGCCGCGGCTTCGTTGACATCCCCCGTTTCGCTCAGTTGCACCACGGGTCCGTCATGGGTGACCGGCCCGAACGCGAGATAAACACTGCCCGGCGACGGCGTTTCAACATTGATCCTGACCGGCGCGTCGGGCGCATAGTGCAGGCTCAGGCGCCCTGGCGAGCGGTGGCCCTCGGCTTCGTCGGCAGCGAGGGGTCCGATAACGGCTTCGATCTCGGCCCGCGTCACGGCGCCCGCCCGCAGGTAGCGGGCGTCCCCGAGCAGGCTGACAACGGTTGATTCCACACCCACGAGGCACGCGCCGCCGTCCAGAGTCACATCGACGAAGGCGCCCGTTTCGTCGGCGGCATCGGCGGCGGTCGTCGGGCTTGGACGGCCGGACCGGTTGGCCGACGGCGCCACGACGCCGAAAGCGACACTTTTCAGCACTTCCAGCGCCAAAGGATGCGCCGGCATGCGTAAAGCCACACTGTCGAGCCCGGCACGCGCCAGGTCGCAGGCGGCATCGGTATCCTTTACCGGCACGACCAGGGTCAGCGGTCCCGGCCAGAAGGCCTTGGCCAGGGCACGGGCCCGATCGTCGAAGACGCCGATGGCTTCGGCCTGTTCGAACGTACCGATATGGACGATCAGCGGATTGAAACGCGGCCGGCCCTTGGCTTCGAAGACCTTGATCACCGCCGCAGGGTCGTCGGCGCGCGCACCGAGGCCGTAGACGGTCTCGGTCGGCAAATGGATCAGGTCCCCGGCCTCAAGGGCCCGGATGGCGTCGGCAGCACTCATTTATGAGGCTGTGCCTTGGCCTTCAGTGTGATGTCAACCTTGACCTTGGCTGGAATGGTGTCGGTTGCGGCGTAGTCGCCCGAACCCACACCGAAGTTGGTGCGGTCGAGCGTCGTCGTGCCGGCCATATCGGCGATGCCATTCTTGATCGTCAGGCTGAAAGGCAGATCCTGCGTCCGTGTGACGCCGTGAAGGGTCAGCTTGCCGTGGGCGACGAAATGCGTCGCATCGCGCTTGCTGAACGCCCTGGCTTCGAACACCGCCTTGGGGGTCGCGGCGACGTTGAAGAAGGAATCGCCTTGCAAGGTCGAGTCGCGGTCCTTGTCGCCCGATGCCACCGAGGCCAGGTCGATCGTCACCTTGACGTGCGACGTGTCGAGCTGGGCGGGATCGAAGGCGATGGCCGCCGAGTATCCGCCGAAGCTGCCATTGATGGCCTCGCCCTGGAAGCTGGTGGTGAAGCCGATTTTCGACGCGGCCTTGTCGACGGTCCATTCGGTGACGGCCGCCGCGGATGACGATGACGCGCTGTCGCGCGCGGAAGAGGATGTGTCCGCGGCCGAGGAGACCGCCGAGGCTGCGGCCGACGCCATGGCCGGCGCCGACGATTCCACGGGCGTCTCAGCGGGTTTTTGCGCGCCGCCGCGATACATGCCTTCGGCCAGACCGACCGCCAGCAGCACGACACCGACGGGGACGATCCAGCGCCAGTTGACCACCGGCTTCGACTTCAGGCCAGGCACCATGCGCTCCAGCAGCGAATCCTTGTCGACGAACTGGTGCTTCAGCGCGGCCAGGACGTGCAGCGGGATCATGCCGTAGATGAGGATCTTGGCGCCAAGCTTATGGAAAAACTCGAAAAACTCGTGCACCGGGTTTTCCATGCCGGCAGAGATGGGCACGAACGGCATGTGCGGCCACGACAGCCCGAAGAAGGGGATTTCGCGCGCCGAGGTCGACACCATCGCCCATCCCGTCAACGGCATGCCGATCATCGCGACGTAGAACAGGACGTGCAGACTCTTGGCCGCCAGCGCCTGCCATTGCGGCATCGGCGGCTCGGGCGGCGCCTTGTAGGCCAAACGCACGCCGATGCGCACCAAGCTCAACAGGAGGATCAGGATGCCGGTCGACTTATGCCAGAAGAATAGGCCCAGAGCGTGCGGATCCTTCGGATCCAGACGCCAGCCCAGGAAGACCATGAACAGGATCAGCCCGGCGATGATCCAGTGCAGCCAACGGCTGTAGCGATTGTAGGAATTGGTGTCCATCTGCCCTCTCCGGCATGGTTGCGTCCGGCATACATCCGTTTGTCGCCCGCGTCAGCGTCAAATTATATGTAACCAATAATATTACATATCAAGAGGCAATATGATTTTGGGGAGGCAATTGCCTGAAAAGTTGACGTTAACGTAAAATAGACTTGCCTGCCGTAGCGTCATGGGAGTTACATGCCAGCAAATCACCGGCGGGTTCACCGCCGCATGGAAAATTCACGAGACCGCCATGACCTATCGCCCTTCCGTCAAGGACATCACCTTCTGCCTCGACCACGTCCTCGGCATGGATGGCCACTACGGCAGCACGGCCTTCCCCGACTTCGACAAGGAATTGCGCGATGCGGTGCTGGACGCCGCGGGCCAGCTGGCCGGTGAGGTCCTGGCGCCGCTCAACCGCGTCGGCGACGCCAGCGGCACCAAACTCAACGGCGACCGCGTCGAAGTGGCGCCGGGCTTTATCGACGCCATCCACGCCTATGCCGAAGGCGGCTGGTACGGCGTCGCCGCCGATCCGGCCTATGGCGGCCAGGGCCTGCCCAAGATGCTGGAACAGGCGTGCTTCGACATGTTCCACGGCGCCAATATGGCGTTCACGCTTCTGCCGACGCTCAGCCAGGGCGCTATCGAGGCCATCCACGAGCACGGCACGCAGGCCCAGCGCGACCTCTACCTGCCGAAGCTGATCGCCGGCCAGTGGTCGGGGACGATGAACCTGACCGAACCGCAGGCCGGGTCCGACCTGGCCGCCCTGACGACCAAGGCCGAGCCCAAGGGCGACGGCACCTACGCCATTACCGGGCAAAAGATCTTCATCACCTGGGGCGAGCACGACGGCAGCGAAAACATCGTCCACCTGGTCCTGGCGCGCCTGCCCGACGCGCCCAAGGGGACGCGCGGCATCTCGCTCTTCCTCTGCCCCAAGTTCGTGCTCGATTCGCAAGGAAAGCCAGGAGAGCGCAACGCGGCGCGCTGCGTCGGCCTGGAGCACAAGATGGGCATCCATGCCTCCCCCACCTGCGTCATGGCCTTCGAAGGCGCCACGGCCGAGTTGATCGGCCCGCCGCACGGCGGACTGGCAGCCATGTTCACCATGATGAATGCCGCGCGCCTGGCCGTCGGCTTCGAGGGCGTCGGCATTGCCGACGCCGCCTGGCAGAAGGCGCGCGCCTACGCCGCCGACCGCCGCCAGGGCCGGTCCATCATCACAGGCGCCGACAATGCGGTCATCTACGACCATCCCGACGTCCGTCTGATGCTGGCCCTGATGAAGGCCAGGGTCGAGGCCGGCCGTGCCATCTGTATGGCGGCGGCCGCGGCGATCGATGCCGCGCGGCTGGGCGGCGGCGACACTGCCCGACGCCGGGAAGATTTTCTGGTGCCTATCGCCAAGGCGTGGTCGACCGATATGGCGGTCGAGGTCGCCTCTGCGGGCGTCCAGGTCCACGGCGGCATGGGCTTCATCGAGGAGACGGGCGCAGCCCAATATTACCGCGATGCCCGCATCGCGCCGATCTACGAGGGCACGAACGGCATCCAGGCCGCCGACCTCGTCGGCCGCAAGCTGGGCAGCGACGGCACGGCTGCGAAGGAACTGGAGACGGATATCAAATCCTTCTTATCGGACAGTGGCTTGAAAACGAATTTTGAAGCAGAGGCTAAACTTCTGGGCGATGCGCTGGCGGCGTTTTCACAGGCGACTGCGCACCTGCTGGCCCAGAAGGCCGCTCAGCCGCTCGACGTGGCGGCAGCGGCGACGACCTATCTGAAACTGTCCGGCGACCTGGTCGGCGGCTGGCTGCTGCTCAAGGGTGCCCTGGCAGCGAAGACGATGATCGACGCCGGCGAAGGCGACGCAGCCTGGCTCGCCGACCGGATCCGCCTGATGCGCGTCTTCTTCGCCCACATCCTGCCGCACGCGAATGCCCATCTGGCAGCTATCCGTTCCGGCTTCGAGGCTCTGGAGGGCCTTGAGATCGCGGTGGATTAAAGGGTTTGACCACGGATACGCCGCTACGCGGCGACACGGATAGCCTGAGCAGCCCACACCGTATGAGATGAAATACAGCGGATGCGGATAAAGCGCTTCGCGCATATCTTATCCGTGCGGGCGCGTAGCGCCCATCCGTGTTATCCGTGGCAAAAATTCTACGTGCGCAGCCGGCGGGATTACTGCCCGTCGATCGTCTCGCCGTTCATCGGCTTGGCAGCCTGGGTCGCGGTGCCCGTATTGGTATTGCCTGTCATATCGGTCGTATCGGTCGCAGCCCCGCCGGGAACGTCGCGTCCCGCCGCCACGGGCTTGACCGCGCGCAGGGGCGACACGCCCGAAGACTGCGCCTTCAGCATCAGATCGATCGTCTGGCGCACGAAGACGGCGTCGGTGACCACGCCCAGCTCCAGGCGCTGGTTCTCGTCCTCGACCTGCTTGATCAGGATGCCGGCGACGAAACCGCCCGTCTTGCTGTTGTTCTTGACGAAGACCGGCCCGCCGGAATTGCCGGGCACGGCCGTCAGGTCGATCAGGAAGGTCGGATAGGTCGAGGTCGGCGACACCGGATACGAGGCCAGCTTGCCGGCGCGCAGGATCGGGAAGCCCGAAATATTCGCCGAAAGACCGTGCGGATAACCCAGCGTGACCATCTCGTCACCCGGATCGACGTGCTGGGCGTCGAAGGTGCCTTCGTCGGCCAGCAGGCTTTCGGGAATGACCTGGTCCTTGATGCTGTCGGGCACCTTGACGGGAATGACGGCGATGTCCTGTGTCGGATGCTGGGTATAGAGCGCGCCGTCCTTGGCGCGGATCATGATATTGGACGGCATGTAGGACCAGTTGCCCTTGGCGCCCGGCACGCGCCAGCCGACGCGCACTTCGGGCGCCGGCATCTTTTCGAAAACGTGGGCAGCGGTGACCAGCACGACCTGGGGCGCGCCGCCCGGCGTGGGGACGGACACCAGGAATCCGGTCCCGACCATGCGCTTGGCGTCGCTGATCGGTTGATCAATCTGCACCGTGGCCTTGATCAGCGCCACTGTCAGGTCGGCATCAATCATCCCTGGTTATCCCCCGTATTCCGCTTGAAACTCATCCATCAACACGCCCATATGAGGGGCGCCGGCGCCAAACGCATCGCGCAGATATAAACATATTTGACGCTTTTGCGCGAATGGGTCAAACGGTTAACCCAATCTGACCCAGCTTGTCGCCTCTGAAAAGCCATCCTGACGCATATTCACACGGTTTCGTGTCAGGGCTGGCTTTGCCGCCACAGTATTCCCCAATGAGATTTTCGTGAGATTTTTGAACGTGACCAAGGTATTGCCCTCCGCGCCCCGCCCTGCCCGCATCCCGCACGAGATCGAACAGCTGGGGTTCAAGCGCGTCGACGAATACCATTGGATGAAGGACGACAACTGGCAGGCGGTGCTGCGCGACCCCGCCCTGATCAAGGCGGAGGTCAAGACCACGCTGGAAGCCGAAAACGCCTACTCCGCCGAAATGCTGGCGGAAACCAAGGACCTGCAGGCGCAGATCTTCCAGGAGATGAAGGGGCGCATCAAGGAGGACGACGCCGGCGTGCCGTCGCCGGACGGCGCCTTTGAGTATTACAGCCGCTACGATATCGGCGGCCAGCATCCGGTTATCGCCCGCCGCCCGCGCCATGAAAGGTCCTTCGGCACGCCCCTGCCCTCGGTCGAGGAGACGCGGCCCCAGGAAGAGGTGCTGCTCGACGAGGACGCCCGCGCGAAAGACATGAAGGCACAGGGCTTCGACTTTTATGAAACCGCCGACGCCCAGCACAGTCCCGACCACGCCCTGTTCGCCTGGGGCGAGGATACCCAGGGCTCGGAATATTTCCGAGTCTACGTCAGGGATCTCAAGACCGGCGAGATCCTGCCCAACCCCATCGAAAGCTGCAACGGCGGCTTTACCTTCTCGCCGTGCTCGCAATGGATTTTCTGGGTATGGCGCGACGAAAACTCGCGTCCGGCGAAGATCTTCCGTCGCCCGGCGCGCGGCGGCGAGGACGTGCTTGTGTACGATGAGCCCGACGACGGCTTCTTCATCCACGTCGGCACGCTGAGCTCGGACGCCTTTATCTCGATCGGCACCGGCAACCACGAAACCAGCGAGACGTGGCTGATCCCCGCGTCCGATCCGACCGCCGCGCCGATCTGCGTGGCGGAACGCATCGACGGCGTGCAGTACGACGTCGACCACTGGGACGACCGCTTCATCGTCCGCACCAACGCCGACGGCGCCATCGACTTTAAGATCATGGAATCGACCGCGGCGCTTCCCACCCGCGACACCTGGGTCGACCGCGTGCCCTACCGGCCGGGCGTCTACGTCACCGGCGCCGGCGTCTTCAAGCGCCACATGGTCCGCGTCGAGCGCCACAACGCCAATACGCGCATCGTCATCACGCGCAAGGCCGACGGCGCCGAACATACCATCGCCGTCGCGGAAGAGGCCTATAGCCTGGGCATGTCGGGCGGCTACGAATACGACACCGACGTCCTGCGCTACGGCTATACCTCGCCGACCACGCCGGCCCAGACCTTCGACTACAATATGGAGACGCGCGAACAGGTTTTGCGCAAGACCCAGGTCATCCCGTCGGGCCATAATCCCAAGGACTATGTCGCCCGCCGCCTCTATGCCAGGGCGCCCGACGGCGAAGAGGTCCCGGTGACCGTGCTGATGAAGGCGGGCACTCCGCTCGACGGCTCGGCGCCGCTGCTGCTCTACGGATACGGCTCCTACGGCATGTCGATGGACCCGGGTTTCTCGATCCGGTCTTTAAGCCTCGTCAATCGTGGATGGGTCTATGCCATCGCGCATATCCGCGGCGGCACCGAAAAGGGCTACGGCTGGTTCCTCGACGGCCGCAAGGAGAAGAAGACCAACACCTTCATCGACTTCATCGCCTGCGCCGAAGCCCTGGTGAAGGAGGGTTACAGCCAGGCCGGCCGGATCGTCGCCTACGGCGGCTCGGCCGGCGGCATGCTGATGGGCGCGGTGGCCAATATGCGCCCCGATCTTTGGGCCGGCGTCATCGGCGCCGTGCCCTTCGTCGATGTGCTCAACACGATGAGCGACACGACCCTGCCGCTGACGCCGCCGGAATGGCCGGAATGGGGCAATCCTCTGGAAGACAGGACGGCGTATGAAACGATCCGCGCCTACAGCCCCTACGACAATATCGACGCCCGCCCCTATCCGCCGGTCCTGGCGACGGGCGGCCTCTCCGACCCGCGTGTCACCTACTGGGAGCCGATGAAATGGATCGCGCGCCTGCGCGAAAAATCGACCTCGGATGCGCCGATGCTGCTCAAAATCAACATGGACGCCGGCCACGGCGGCGCGTCGGGACGCTTCGACTTCCTCAAGGAAATCGCCTTCGACTACGCCTTCGCCATCTGGGCGGTCGACAAGGGATGGAAACACTGATGGAGATCCGCGACGCAACGGACGCCGATTTCGCGGCTATTACCGGCATCTATGCCTGGAATGTGCTTAACGGCACAGGCACCTTCGCGCTGGAGCCGCCGTCGCACGACGAAATGCTGGCCAGCTTTCACGGCATTGCCGCCATGCGCCTGCCCTATATCGTCGCGGCCGAGGGCGGCACGATCCTCGGCTATGCCTACGCAGCGCCGTTCCGCACGCGTCCGGCGTATCGTTACGGTGTCGAGGACAGCATCTATCTGGCCCCCGAAGCCGTCGGCCGAGGTATCGGCAAGGCCTTGCTTCAACGATTGATCGAAATGTGTACGGCGCGCGGCCTCTATTCGATGATCGCCGTCATAGGCGACAGCGCCAACGCCGCGTCGATCGGCGTGCACGACTCGTGCGGCTTTGCGCGGACGGGGACCTTGCCCAATGCCGGCTTCAAGTTCGGCCGCTGGCTGGACGTGGTTTTCATGACGCGGGAACTGCGCGTGCTCGACGCCGTGCCGGAGGGCAACGGGTGGTCGGCTTGATGCTCTTGCGGGTCGCGATGTTTAGGCGGAAAACCGCTGACACTTTTTCGCACATCGCTTGGTCGAAAGAAAGTGTGGCTGGGGAACTAGGACTCGAACCTAGAAAAACGGTACCAAAAACCGTTGTGTTACCATTACACCATTCCCCAGCAGGGATATGCCGGCCGGAGCCCGCATCGGTTCGCTTGTATTCGCGAAGGCGGCTTCACTAGCGCACGTGGCCCAAGCATGCAATCCCTTCCTGCGCTTTTCAGTCAATTTTTCAACAGCCTTTTTGATGGCCGCGATGTCCGAGCCCGCCCTGCCCCGCCTGATCCTGCTTCCGGGTCTTTCCGGAGACGAAACCTTCTTCGCGCCGCTGCTCGCCGCTCTCCGGGGACGCGCCGAAGCAACCGTTGTCACATACCCGGCGGATCGGCTGCTGAGCTACGACGCGTTGGCGGATCACGTGGCCAAGGCGCTTCCCACGGCAGGCGCCTACGCTATCATCGCTGAGTCGTTTGGCGGGCCGTTGGCGATATTGGCCGCCAGTCGTGCTCCGAATAAACCCGTCGCCATGGTTTTCGCCGCGAGCTTTGCAACAAATCCCATTCCTCTGCTGGGCTTGATCATGAAAACGGCCCTGTCCGGATTTATGGCGTCGAAGCCGATTCCCGTTCTCGAGGCCATGCTGCTCCGGCCTGGCGATCACATGACGGCGCTGCACATTTTCGAGGCCATCTCCGCGCTTCCGCAAAACCTCGTGACAGCGCGCCTCGACGCAATCCGGAAATGCGACGTTCGAAAGTCGCTGGCCGGCCTCAACATGCCGATGCTTTACCTTCAAGGAACGAAGGACAAGCTCATGCCGGCGGCGCAGGCTGTTCTGATGCAAAGAACGGCGAAAAATCTTCGTATTATCAAGCTCGATCGTCCGCACTTTGTGCTGCAATATGAGGCCGAGGCCCTCGTCGCAGACGTCATTGCGCCTTTCTTGCAAGGCTTGAAATGACACCTAATCTAATACCGGAGGTTCAGGACTATAGCTTATTGCTTTCACAAAGTTTTCAGCTGTGCACACGAAAGCCGATTCTGAACGGCTTGCCCGAAGATAAGGCCGGCCTGGCCGAAGCCTTGTTCGAAGCCCGCTGTCCCGTCGTATCGCACGGGACGCAGACCGATCCGATCTTTTGCTACGCCAACCGGGCGGCGCTCGAGCTGTGGGAAATGGACTGGGATACATTCACTCGCCTGCCCTCGCGCCTCAGCGCCGAGGCGGCAGACGCGACGCAGGCCGACCGCAATAGCCATCTCGAACACGCCTTGAAACACGGCTTCGTCGACGGCTTGAGCGGCGTCCGCGTTTCGCGCACCGGCCGGCGCTTCGAGATCCGCGATACAATCCTTTGGAATGTCGTGGACACGCAAGGCACCCACCGCGGCCAGGCCGCGGTCATCGGCAGCTGGCAATATCTTTAAAATTGGGCTTTGCCGTGCTAAAGCGCGGCCATGTTCGAGCCCGCACCTTCAGAGCCCTTCGTCGTCGCCGCCTTCTACCACTTCTTCGACTTCCCGGCGTTCGAAACGCGCCAGGCCGAGTTGCTGGCGCGCATGAAGGCGCTTGAGATCAAGGGCTCGCTGTTGATTACGCGCGAAGGCATCAACTCGACCTTGTCGGGCACGCGCGCCAATGTCGATGCCTTCTTAGGCTACCTCCAGTCCGACATCGTCCGCGGGCCTTTCCAGTGGAAGGAATCGCTGGCCGAATTCCAGCCGTTCGGCAAGGCGCGGGTCCGCCTGAAAAAGGAGACGATCTCGCTGGGCGAACCCGTCTCGATGACGCGTTTCGGGACCTATGTGGAGCCGAAGGCCTGGAACGATCTGATCCGCCGCGACGACGTCGTCATCATCGATACGCGCAACGATTACGAGGTCAATCTGGGCACCTTCGAAGGCGCCGTCGATCCCCTCATCCCCAATTTCAAGCACCTGCCGCAATGGACGCGTGACAACATGGACGCGCTGAAGGGCAAGACGATCGCCACCTTCTGCACCGGCGGCATCCGCTGCGAGAAATATACGTCCTGGCTGATCGATCAGGGCTTCGACGACGTCCACCACCTCAAGGGCGGCATCCTGCAATACCTTGAAGACGTTCCGGAAAAGGAGTCGCTTTGGCAGGGCGAGTGTTTCGTGTTCGACGAGCGAATCGCCGTCGATCACAGCCTGCAGCCGTCGAAAACCGCCGTCCTTTGCCTCTATTGCGACCACGCCCTGACGCCCGAAGACCAGGAGAGCCCGCTCTACGTCAAGGGACAATCCTGCCCGCATTGCCGCGGCCGGAGCGAACACGCCCACGACGAACCAAAAGGCGGAAAATCGCGCATGGCCTTCCCCGGACGCACGAAGTTTTAGGCACGACGGCCTAAGGTCCGGTTGTAGCGAGGCCACATGGCGATGATTTTCCGGCGGATTCCGCCGGAAATGACAGCGTCTTCATTTGACCTTGGCGCATTAACCATTATGCTGTCCGTGCAGGCATGCCTTTTGCAGGCCGCGGGGGATGACGTACCGGTTTGCCGGTCGGACCAGCAGGGGATTTCGGTTTCTTATGAAGCAGTTTCTGATCACATTGACGGCCGCGATCGTCGCCCTGCTCATTGTCCTGGTCGCCCTGCCCATCACGCTGATCGTCGTCCTGGCGAATTCGAAGCCGCACACCAACGGCGATGTCGTCGTCTCGCTCGACCTGCGCGACAAGATGACCGATCAGACGCGGGCGCAGCCCTTCGACTTCCTGACCGGCAAGACGATGTCGACACTGGAAATCGTCCAGACCCTGCACCATGCCGCCGACGACATCCACGTCAAGGCCGTCTTCATCCGCCTGCCCGAAGGCGGTATGTCCCCGGCCGCCGCCGAGGAAATCCGCGACGCCATAATCTATGTCCGCCGCGCCTCGAAGCCGGTGATCGCCCACAGCCAGGGTCTGTATCCGGACACCATGGTCGTCGCCTCCTACATGCTGGGCTCGGCCGCCAGCGAGCTGTGGATGCAGCCGCGCGCCTCCTTCCAGGTCACCGGCATCTCGACCAACACCATGTTCATGAAGCGCGCCTTCGACAAGTTCGGCGTCCAGGCGCAGTACGAGCAGCGTTACGAGTTCAAGAACGCCGTCAACCCCTATCTCTACGACGACTATACGCCCGCGCACCGCGAGGCCACCCTGTCGTGGATGGACAGCATCTATCAGTCGATGCTGTCTAATATCTCCCACGACCGCCGCATCGATCAGGCCAAGCTGCAGCAGACGCTGGAAGCCGGTCCCTACGGCGCCGAACAGGCGCTGGACCTCGGCCTGATCACCCATCTCGGCCAGGTGCACGACGCGCAGGCCGCGGCGATGAAGCGCGGCGACGACAAGACGCAGATTGTCGATATCCACGACTACGAGCGCTCGCTTGATCCGCAGATCGGCGGCGATACGATCGCTGTCATCGACGGCGAAGGCGCTATCATGACCGGCAAGGGCGGCGGCGGCTTCGGCAATTCGCCGACCATGCTGTCCGACGACATTTCGAATGCCTTCTACACCGCCGCCAAGGACCCCAAGGTCCGCGCCATCGTCTTCCGCGTCTCGTCGCCGGGCGGGTCGGACACCGCATCCGAGCAGATCGCCAATGCCATGCAGGCCGCCAAGGAAGCCGGCAAGCCGGTCGTCGTTTCGATGGGCGAATACGCGGCCTCGGGCGGTTACTGGGTGTCGTCGGGCGCGTCGTCGATCGTCGCCAATCCCTCGACCCTGACGGGTTCGATCGGTGTGTTCGGCGGCAAGTTCGCGTTCGGTGACGCGCTGTCGCGCTACGGCATTGATATCCGCGACATCTCGGTCGGCGGCGACTACAGCTCGGCCTTCAGCGAGGCCAAGGGCTTCTCGCCCGCCCAGCGTGCCGCGCTGTCGTCGTGGATCGACCAGATCTATAACGGCTTCATCGTCCACGTCGCCTCGGGCCGCAATATCCCCGTCGAGCAGGTCCAACAGATCGCCAAGGGCCGCGTCTGGACCGGCCAGCAGGCCCTGGGTCTGCACCTCGTCGACAAGACCGGCGGATTCTATGACGCGGTCGACGAAGCCAAGCGCCTGGCCAAGATCGACGCCGCGGCCGACGTGCAGCTGATCAATTACGACAATAAGGGCGGCAAGTTCAGCGGCCTGGGCAACAACGTCCAGATGGCAATGTCCGGCCTCAAGACCCTGTCTTTCCTCGGCTGGGCCATGCAGGATCCGAAGGCGGAAGCCGCGATGAACGCCGTGGCCGACGAACGCCTGCGCGAACAAGGCGCCACCGTCATGGCGCCCAAGCCCTACGAGCCGTCGTCACGCTAGAGCGCTTCAAACAGATAAGCAAAAAGGGCGGCTGGTCATCCAGCCGCCCTTTTTTCATCATGTTCAAGTGCTTCAGGCGCCGTAATAGGCCTTGCGGAACTCTTCGGTGAAGGCGGCATATGCTTCCGATGCCCCGATACGGGCCGTCGAAATCGGCGAGCGCACCTGGGCCATACTGGCGGTCGCGACAGCGCGCTTCGATTTGTGCGGCTCGAAGACCTGCGGTTCTTCCGGCAGACCGGCATGCGCCATGATCTTGCGGATCCAGGTTTGCGGATCGGACACCAGCTCCTCGTACGGCACCGTCATGATGCGGTCGGGGAACATCTTGGTCCAATGTTGATACAGCTTGTCTTCGGCCTTGAAGAAGGTCGCGATATCGGTCGCCGAATAGGTCCAAGGCAGTGTGCCGAGCTGGGAATAGAGGCGATAGTTCGACAGGGCGCAGTCTTCGGGCTTGCGGCGCAGCCAGAAGACCTTGGCTTTTGGCAAGGTGTGCAGCAAAAGCCCCATGAAGCTGCCGAGGTTCAACGTCTTGTCAATGGCGTAACCGCTCGCCCCGAAACGATCTTCGGCCATGGCGAGGTAATCGCGGCCCACATCCCCCCACGGGTCGTCGCTGTTCGAACGCGTCTGATAAGCCATGGCATCGGTGAACGTGAAGTCACCGGCGACAAGATAGCGCGTCGTCTGTGACGCCGACATCTTGGCGACGTGCTCCTCGGAATCGGTACTTCCCGCCGGCATAAGGGCCACGGGGACCAGATTCAGTTCGGAACCGCCGCTGACCTGCGAATGGCTCCCCAGTATCTGCTCGACCAAGGTCGTGCCCGACCGCGGAAATCCTGTGACGAAAAACATGCGCTCGCCACCGGCGCCAGACGGCTTGAGACGCGCCATGTTGTCAGGCGTATACCCATCCAGCAGGTGCGAAACAAACCGGTTCCAGGCGTCGCTTTCGGGAATCGCCGCCACACCGCGCATCAAGGCCGCGCCTTGTGCGTAGGCCGCGGCGGCCTTGGGTCGGTCCTTAATGTCGTCGTAAGCCTTGCCCAGGGAATACAGAAGCTGCGCCTTGACCTCGGGAGGGGCCTTGGCGACGCGCGGCAAGACCGACTCCATATGCGCGATATCGGGGTCGCCGGACGTGAATTTCTTCGCGACCGAGAGCGCCAGCCATTGTACCGGTGCCGGCGAAATAGCGATCGCCTTGCGCAGTAGACCTTCGGCCTTGGCAAACTCTCCCAATTGCGTGGCTTGCATCGCCCGGAAATGCAGGACAGCGGGATGGCCCTGAAGGTCGGACGAAAGCAGGTCCATCTGATGAAGCGCGTCCTGAATCCGGTTGTTTCGTGACAAGGTCAATGCATAGAAAAACACGTGGTCGATCTCGCCCGGCACGGTGTCGGCGTATCGCTTCGCCGCCTCGAGCGACATGCGGTGCTCGCCCAGTTGCGCCGCGGCCTGCGATACGACTTTCCAAATCTCTCCGGTCGCCGGTCCGTTGTCGAGATCCTCACGGAGGATGGCGGCGGCGCCACGGCGATCAAGCCGTTTGCGTGCCTCGATGACGAGCGGCATGCGGGGTTGGAAGGGCGAAGGCGACATGAATATCCTCTGGTTTCCGGCAAGCCCGGGACTCAAACATAGTATGCGTTGCGAAACTCTTCCATCGCGGCGTCGTACGGCTTCGCAGCGCCTATGCGGCTCGATGATATTGGGGCGCGCACCTGCGCCACGCTGGCTGTCATAACAGGCCGCACTGTCTTGTGCGGAGTGAAAACCGCGGCCTCCGATGCGAGGTTCAGATGATGCAGAATCCGGCCGATTTCGGCTTGCGGCGCCTGCACAAGGGTTTCATACGACACCGGCAGGATCCGCTCCGGATGAAGGCGTGTCCAATGGTCAAACAGCCTGTCTTCCCCGCGCATATGCCGCGCAATGTCCGTCAGCGACCATGTCCAGGGCTGGCTGTCCCTGAAATGCGTTCGATAAATAGACAAGGCATTGTCTTCAGGAGCCCGGCGGACCCAGACGACTTTCGCCTGAGGCAAGGCGTGAAGAAGCAAACCCATAAGGCGCGATTGATTGAGAGTCTTGTCGGTGACCAGTCCCTCCGTCCCGAACTGTTCAGACACAAGACGCAGATAGGTGCGCGCCAGTTCGCCCCACGGATCGGCAGAGCGGGCACGGTCGTCATAGGCTTTCGCATCCGCCAGGCCCAATCCGCCAAGAGGCAGAAACATACCGTCGGTAAGATTCATTTCGCCGCCCCCGGTAACCGTCGAATGTCCGGCCACAATCTGCTCGACCAAGGTCGTGCCGCTGCGCGGCAAGCCGGTAATGAATATGGGGCGGGCGCTGTCGCAGCGCGAAATTCGAAGGCCGGTCAGTGCGGCGTCGGAAAAGTTCGCGATCGTTTCATCGACAAAGGCATCCCAGACAGCGGGATCATAAGCCGCGGTGCTGCGCATCGTTGCCGCCCCGTCCGCGTATACAGCCGTCGCCCGGCCGAAATCACCGGAATCGTGCCAAGCCTTGCCCAAGGCATAGAGAAAAACGGATCGAATGTGTGCCGGTGCCGACGAGAAATTCGGGCGAAGCGCCTCCATCCACGCCAAATAAGGGTCGTCGCTCGTGAAGGTTCTGACGGCGGACAAGCCCAGCCACGCCTGGGCAAAATCGGCCTTCACCTGCAGTGCGCGATGGAAGCAATCGATCGCCTTGGAGAAATCCCCGCCCTCGCTGGCCAGCATACCGCAAAAGTGAAGGACAGCGGGATGGGACTGAAGGTCAGGCGGCAGGCCTTCCAGGAGCGCGGACGCATCCGCTGAGCGGCCGTATCGGGCCAGACCTTGCGCATAGGCAAGGACATGATCGAGCGTTTGCGGTTGCGTCCGGGCGAACCGGCTGAGGGCTTCGAGTTCTATCCCCTTTTCGCCGATCTGCGCTGCCAGTCTGGCAACGTGCTTCCAACGGTCTCCGCCTGGTGGCGCCGTGTCGAGATCCTGCCTTAGCAAGGCAACCGCGTTGTCCCGGTCGAGCTGGTTCAGGGCGTCGATCGCCTGTAAAACCAGCGGTTTGGCCGTCAAAGTCATTCTTCCGGTCTTAAATGAAACAGCTTTCCAAAAAATAACGGCGGAAGGTTGCCCTTCCGCCGTCATGAAACCCGGGCCCGAAGGCCAAAGTCTTAGTAGGTAAGGTCGAAACCGACACGCATATAGCGCGCTTGGTTGTACGCCGTCGGCTTGTAGAAGTTGACGTTGACCTTGTTGAGACCGTTGTCCGAAGCCATGTTGCGGGCCGTGACTTCCTTGTCGTCGAACAGGTTGAAGATGTCAGCGCGCAGGATCAGCTTGCCACCCAGCGGAACGCCGGACGGAACCGTATAGCGCATCGACAGATCGACCGTCTTCGTCCAGTCGGTCTTGCCGCCGTGGCCCATGGGCGACGGAACATAAACGCCACCCGTGTAGCAGTAGTGAGACCCCGAGCCGTAACCGTAGGCCGGATCGGTCTTGACCGGATAACGGCCAAAGCACGACAGATAACCCGGCGAGATGACGTTGGCGTTAAAGCCGACCAAGAAGTCCGGCGTGACCGCGTAAGAACCCCACACCTTCAGGGTATGGTCGCGGCCGTTGTTCAGGCGGCCGGTCGAATAGTCGGACAGGTGGACGTAGTCGTAGAGCATGGTCGAACCTGCGTCGACTTGGCCCGCGCCCGAACCCGTGCTGAGGACGGTGCCTTCGTAGTTACCGGTCAGCTTCGACCAGGTATACGAGCCCTGGATACCCCACTTGCCGTCGAAGGCGCGCTTGAAGTCCAAGGTCAGGGCTTCGTAGTCACGCTTCGGCTTCGGGAAGCCCAGGCCGGAAAGCGTGATCTGCTTTTCACCGTTCGGCAGGGTGTGGAAGGTGTTGATGGTGACGGTGTCACCGACGTTCCACACGTGATACTCGTTCTCGTAAGTACAGGCGCCCGGCACGGCGGCGCGTTGCGCCGTTGTCGTATGCGCCATGCAGTAGGTATTGATCTGCGAGGCGAAATCGGTGTCTTCCGATACGCGGTCGAGGCTGCGGTTGACGTAGGTCAGACCGAAGCTCCACAGGTCGTTGGCACGGTAGTGCGCGGCCAGGGTGTATTCGGACTCGCGTGTGGCTTTCAGCCCGATAGCCGCCTTGGCAGCCGCCGGTTCCTGCGTGCCGTCACCAAACACGGCGCACGAGTCGACATTGCCACTGCCCAGGTTACCCGGAGCTGTCGCCATGCCCGGAACGGTCGGACAGGTCGAGGTGCTGGCTGCGCTGCTCGGCGTTCCCATGTTGACGGGCAGACCGTTGGCGTCGAGCGTATAACCGCCGGCGGGAACGTCGAAGTATTCTGCGAAGTACAGGTCCTTGCCGCGGAAGCCGAGGTTCATCGCAGGCGGGATGAAGGTCTGGCCATACGACGCCGTGAAGCGCCAGTTGGAATCTTCCGAAGGCTTCCAGCTGATGCCGAGGCGGGGCGCCAGATTGCCCTTCATGTCGAGGAACTTCTGGTTCGACAGGTTGTATTCCTGGAAGTCGTCGTTACGCAGACCCAGTTGCAGGTTGAGGGTCGAATTCACATCCCACGAATCCTGGATGTAATAGGCCGAAGCCTTACCGCTGACGTGGCCGCCCAGGTGTTCATAGATGATGTAGCCGTACGAATAGTCCGGTTGCAGGTAGTAGCGGATCGGCTGCGCACCTGGCAGGATGGTGGTCTTGTCCATGCTGACGTCTTCGTGGTCGAAGCCGGTACGGACGTGGTGCTTGCCGAGGAATTCGAAGCGAACGTCGGCGTCGCCGCGATAGAACTTGCGCTCCCAGTCGTCGACCGTGGTCGCCGCGCTGTAGAACTGGTTCTTCGAGGTACGGAAGAAGATGCCGAGTGCCGGGTCATACTGTTGCGAATAGTATTCGTTCGGCGAGCCCGACGTGAAGTCAGCGGCGTACTTCGAGTCGCCGTAGGCAGCCGAAATCGTCAGCCAGTCCGTGATGTTGCCGGTATACTTGCCGACCCAGCTGGCGCCGCCCGTCTTGCGACTGGCCGGGAACGATTGCGAGCCGATGACCTCGCCGGTCTGGCCGCTCGTGCCGGAGGCGCAGGTCTTGAAGGGCTTGGCGGTCGTCGGGCAGAGGTACGAAACGCGACCGATATCAGTCGTCGCGGTCGTGTCGAAATAGGTCAGTTCCAGGTGTTGGCCCGGCGTAATGTACCAGTCGGCCTTCAGGCCGTAGAAGGGCGACTTGTTGTCGTCGGTTTCGATATAGCCGCCGCTGGTGCTGGCAAACTGCTGCTTCGTTTCCTGGAGCTGGACGAGGCCATACAGGAACAGCTTGTCCTTGATCAGGGCGCCGCCCGATTCGAAGCTGAGCGCGTTGGCGTCGGTCTTACGGTACTTCAGCGGCGACGTCGTGTTCGACGGCGCGAATTCATCGGCGCGCAGGCTGTCCGGAGCGAAGTTGCCGTGGACGCCGAACATGAAGTTGTTGGTACCCGACTTCGTGGTGGCGTTGATGACGCCGCCCGTGGCGCGGCCGAATTCGGCCGGATAGCTCGAAGTCTGGACGTCGACAGTCTTATAGAAGTCGAACGGCACTTCAGCGCCGCCGACGAAGGTGTCGGGGTTGGTAATATTCAGACCGTTGATATAGAAGGCGTTTTCAGCGGCCGAGCCGCCGCCGATCGAGGGCTGGTCCCACGACGTCGTCTTGGTCTGCACGGCGGTCGGCGCCAACAGGGTGACGGCCTGGATCGAGCGGCCGATCGGCTGCTGCGCGGTCAGGGCTGTCAGGTCGACCGACAGGCCCGAGGTCGTCTTGGTGAAGTCCTGGCGAACGCGCTTGCCCTTGACGATGACTTCGCTGGTCGCCCCGGTCTTTTGCAGACCGTAGGTATAGGTCACAGACTGCGAAACGACGACAGTTGCAGTGCCCGTGTAGGTTTCAAAGCCCGGAGCTGAAACCGTGACATTGTATTCACCCGGCGCAAGTCCGGTTGCGGTCGCCGAACCGGTGGCGCTGGTGGTCAGGGTCTTGGTAATGCCCTGGGCCTGCGAGGTCAGCGTCACGGTCGCGCCGGCGACCGGAGCGCCCTTGGAGTCCTTGACGGCGACGGCGACGGCGCCCGAGGTATAGTCTTGGGCCTCAGCGTTGGCAGGTACCAACGATACGACACCCGCCATCAGCGCGGGGATCGCGAAGGACGACAGCAGCGTCGTCGTGGCCATCAGGCCACTTCGCAAAGTTATCTTTTTCACTCTTGTTTCTCCGGGTTACATGAGGGTGTAGGCGCACCCACCGCAGCTTCCAGCATTACACGCTGTTAATAAACTTAAATCCTGCTGTCGCGAATCCGTCAATCACGCGACATATTTTTGTCCATATCAATTGTAACGTGTTTCAATTAAGTCACAGCCGAAACCTTCCCCTAGGGCAAGAAAGCCTTTGAAGCCGAAGGATTTTCCCGTGAAAAATCAGCCGTTTCCAAAATGGACTACGGGAGTTTAGCCTATAAAAATCAATTTATTGTTTATGCCGCAAAGCGGCATATCACGGTTATTTGCAAGGGAATAAATCACCCCAAATAACCGGATTGCCTCAAAAATCATTCCAAGATGAAAATCCGGGCAGCCGCCTTGAATTATGGCTGCCGTCTGTCGCTCAACGCGAAACGGCTATACGGACGGCCGCCATCGGTTGCACCGGCTCCGGCGTGCATTGGGCGACCAGAATATTGGCCAGGGTGAGCGCCAGCAGCGCAAAGACCACGCGCTGTGCACGGCGGGAGACAAAGATGAGCGTGGCTGACATTGGGACACCTGTCAAGATTACGACAGGGCTACAGCAAGGGTCGGGCCAGATGTTAAGAGACAGTTAACCCTGATTAAAGGGCCTTGATCTTGTTGACCAGCGCCGTAACGCGGCGGCAGTTGGCGCCCAGGTCAGGCACATCGTATCGGCTGACCGAGCGGATATCGATGGCGCGCGGATCGATACGAATGACAATATCGGATTTGAAACCGTAGAAATTGTCCTGGTAGGTGGCCTCGACGCGCCAGGGGGCCGAGCCAGAGACGACATAGTGCTCGGACTTCAACAGATTGACGATCTGGTCCTCGGTTACCGCCTTGTTGATGATCGTCTTCGCGCCCGGACACGTCGCCTCGTTGATGTCGGCGACGGTGCGGCCGCCCCACTCCATCGATTCATTGCGCGGCACGCGCGGCAGGTCCTCGACCGGCATCGACTGGCGCCCGCGGTCCTGCATCAGCTTGTCGGAAAAATCGAGCGGCCGGTCCCAGTTGGTCGCCACGTCGCCGATCGGCGGAAACGCCTTCAGTGCGCGCTGATAGACATAAAACCCGCTCATCAGGGCGCCGGACACGACGAGACCGGCGACCGCCCATATCAGTGTCCGCCCCGGCGCCTTGAACACCGCGATCAGCACCGAGAGCCCGCAGACGATCAGCGCCGTCAGAGCCACCTTGGGCCCGTAACCGAGGGTCAGGGTCCGGAATCCCGTCTCCAGGCTGAGATAGCCCAGGTTCGTCGCCATCATGACCAGCAGCATGTACAGCGCCGCCAGTATCGACACGATAAAGGCGACATGGGCGAAGGCCAGTCCCTTCTTTGTCGCGTGGCCGTGGGATGAATGGTCGGTCAAGGTCGGCGAATCCTCAAATCAGGGAAATGAAACGGCAGAATTGAAGCCCGATGTGCGCGCGTCACGGCCATACCTCGCACAGGCGAAAAAGATATGACACTGCGAAATTTTTTCGCCTGCATGCCCGTACCGCTCTCTCAATCTATACGCGCAAATCGTCTATTTTTAAGGGATTCAGCGCCGTCCCCCACCGTCGGAGCCACCGTCATCAACCTGCCATGAAATCGTTTCCGGATCAATGTCGGCTTGTGCAATCGCAACGGAAACGGTTGCATCCGAAACATCACGCTCTCGCGCCCCCACCCGCCGGGCGCGTTCTTCCGCCGGAATGTCGAGCCACACCCCGTCGAAGGCCACCCCCGCCCGCGCCGCGACAGCCTCGGCCAGGTCGCGAAAACCCGCCTCACGGAAGGTGGCGTCGAGGACGACCGCCTGCCCCGCGCCGAGGACGTGCCCGGCCAGGGCAAACATGTGCGCATATGTCCGCTCCGTTTCGGCCGGCGTGTAGGCGGCCTTCGGCAAGGGCGCGCGCGACGGAGACTGCCAGAGGCGCTTGCGCAATTCGTCGCTGCGCAAGGTCACGGCGCCGGGCGCCCGGCCCTTTTGCGGCGCAAGCTCGCGCGCCCGCGTGCTCTTGCCGGACCCCGACAGGCCACCGACCGCGGACACCGTCGCCGGCGCATAGTGCAGGAAATCGCGCGCCGCGCTCAGATACATACGCGCCGTCTCGATTTCACCGGCATTGGCGGTGACGTGACAGCGCACGCCGGCGCGCACCGACATGTAGAGCGGCAGCAGGGTGAGGCCACCATAGAGCGCCGCTTCGTCGTCGCGCCGTGCCGCCTGTTCGAGCCAGGCATTGAGTACGCGGTTGGCCGCGGCGTCGTATCCCTTGACCCACAGATCCATCAATAGAAAGCCGAGATCGTAAAGGACGTCGATCTGGCTGAGTTTCTCGTTGAATTCGATGCAGTCGAACAGCACCGGCCGCCCGTTTTCGATCAGGATATTGCCAAGATGCAGGTCGCCGTGACAGCGGCGTATAAAGCCCAGACCGAAGCGCGAACCGACGGCCGCCGACTGCCTGTCGAGCTCGGCATAGAGTTCGCCGTGATAGGCGTCGACCTCCGCTTCCCCAAGGGCGTCGCGGAAGCGCGCGATATTGGCGTCGTTGGAATCGATGGTGTAGCGGATATTTTCGGCGTGTGCGCCGTCGAAGCAGACCTCGGCGCCGGCGTGGAAATCGGCGATGGCCGCGCCCAGGTCCTCCATGAGGTCGAGATCCGGCGTCCATTCCCCGCGGACGGCACTTTCCGCCAGCACGCAGGCTGTATCGAAACGACGCATGACCAGCACGCTTTCGCCCTCGATCTCGATGACCTCGTCATAGATATCCGCCGCCGTACGGCGGTTATAGAGCAACTCTGCCTCCAGGGCATGGCGGCGCTTGTCCGCGTCGGTGAAGTCGAGAAAGCCGTAGTCGACGCTTTTCTTGACCTTATAGGCCTTGTCGCCCTTGAGCACGACGGTGGCGCACGAGGTCTCGATCACGCGGTCGGCGTCCTGGCGCAGGATGGTGAGGGCGTGTTCGAGCGACACGGCTATATCCGTCATGTTGGGAAGGTGTAATGGCCTAGGCGGCTTTCGATCCGTTGGCAACAGGAATCAGGGAAAAAGCTTGCCGCGGCTCCAGGGACCGCGCGGCTGCGGCCGCGTGAACAGTACGCGATCGTGCAGGCGGAACGGCCGGTCACGCCAGAATTCGATGCTGAGCGGCGCCACCCGGAAACCGGTCCAGTGCGGGGGACGCTCTATCCGGCCCAGGCCGAACTTCAGGGCGAATTCGGCGACGCGTTTTTCCAGTGCGAAGCGATCGGGCAAGGTCCGCGACTGGTCGGACGCCCAGGCGCCGATCTGGCTCTGGCGCGCTCTGGACTGGAAATAGGCGTCGGCCTCGGCGTCGCCGACCAGGCTCACCTCGCCGCGGATGCGCACCTGGCGGCGCAGGGATTTCCAGTGGAAGAGCAATGCCGCCTTGCCGCTGGCCAGCAGTTGCCGCCCCTTGGCGCTCTGCGTATTGGTATAGAAGACGAAGCCTTCGTCGTCGAAATCCTTGAGCAGGACCATGCGGACGTCAGGCAGGCCTTCACCGTCAACGGTCGACAGCGCCATGGCGTTGGCGTCGTTGGGTTCAGAGCCACGCGCGTCGGCAAGCCACTGGCCGAACAGGGAAAACGGCTCGGCTACATCGATCTCCATCTCGTGCGCCGCGTGCGCCTTCTCGTATTCGTCTTCCGAAGGCGACGGCGGGATCAAGGGGCTCGACATGGTTACCGGCTCTTTAAGACTTTGCAAACGCGTCGTCCGCCATAACGGATTTCCGACTGTCACGAAAGCCGTGAAACGTGGATACCGACCCTATTTCCGACCTGCCCCTCACCCACCCCGACGCCATGGCGCGGATCGACGCCCTGGCCGAACTGGGTTTGCCCGAAGGCGCCGACGAAGCCACGATCCGCAACGCCTTCCGCGCGCGCCTCAAGGAGGCCCATCCGGACCTCAACGGCGGCACCGACCTCCTGCTGCGCCGAATCATCCTGGCGCGCGACCTGCTCATGTCGGAAAGCCGAAAAACCGCTGAGAAGACGCGCTGGCTGCAGGACTTCGCGGCCAATGATCACGACCGCGACGGCGCGCTTCTGCTCAATATCACCTTGCAACAAGCCATCTACGGCGGCGAGGTCGTCGAAAGCGTGCCCGCGCTGGAAGTTTCGCCGGTGCACGAACCCCTGACTTCGCTGACCGATATGAAGCGTTTACGGATCCTGCTGCCGGCCGGCTTGCGCGACGGCGACAAACTGCGACTCACCGTGTACGGCGCTGCCCGTCCGGAGCAGCTCTTCCGCATCCATGTCGTGACGGCGGGCAGCGCGCAGATCGACGGGAACGACATCCATGCCACAGTCGATGTCGAGGCCCGCGTTTTTTTCGGCGGCGGCCGTGCCGTCGTTGCCACACCGCACGGACCGCGCGAAATCGATATCGTCCGCGGCCAGACCGAGCTTGTCCTGGCGGGACTTGGCCTTCCCGCGACGGTCCGCCACGCGGGCGGCGACCTGCATTTGACATTGAAGGCGGCCGGCGCGGCACGGCGGCCCTGGGCCGAGGCGCGCGACGAGTTCCGCAGCAAGTGGGCGTGTTAGGTCGATGCTTCCGTTCGAACGCCTTTCGCCGTCGCTGAGGCCGGGGGACGACGCGTTCGGCAACCCCATCGGCCAGGCCATACCGGGCTGGCAGGGTTGCCACCGGTTGCCGGACACGGTCATGCCGGGACGGACCTGCACACTTTTGCCCTATGAACGCACCCTGGCCAGCGGCCTGTTCGAGGCGTTTTCGCACGACGGCGGCGGGATGTGGACCTATCTGCCCTACGGCCCCTTCGGATCTGCGGAAGACCTTGCAGACAGCATCGAAACCTATCAGCGCCACAGGGACTTCCAGACATTCGTTATCACTAAGGATGAACAGGCATTGGGCTTCGCCAGCTTCATGCGCTACGACTGCCCGAACGGCAGCGTCGAGGTCGGCGGCGTTACCTTTTCTCCCGGCCTACGCCGGTCGGTCATGGCGACCGAGGCCATGTATCTGATGATGAAGACCGCTTTCGACCACGGTTACCGCCGCTACGAATGGAAGTGCGACCAGTTGAACCGTCCGTCCAACCTGGCCGCCCTGAGATTGGGCTTCCAGTTCGAGGGCGTGTTCCGCAACGCCGCCACAACCAAGGGCCGGCGGCGTGACACCGCGTGGTATTCCGTGATCATGGAAGATTGGCCTGCGGCAAAGGCACGGCTGGAAGCCTGGCTCGAAGCCGGCAATTTCGACGAGGACGGCCGGCAGAAACAGCGCCTCAGCGCGTCTCCCCTTCGGTCGCAGTCGGAGTAGTGCCGGCAGGTTCCGCGGCGTCGGCAGGCTTTTCCTCCGATGGCGCAGGCCGCTCGGTTGCCGGCGGGTCTTCGGGCGAATCAGGCGCCGGCACGACTTCACCCGGTTGTTCCGATGCGGCCGGCGGCTCTGGCGCCGGCGGGCCGGACGCGGCCGGCTGTGTCTGGGCCGGCTGTGTCTGGGCCGGCTGTGTCTGGGCCGGCTGTTCCGGCGCGGACGTCTCCGCCGATACCGGCGCAGCCGCGTCCCTTGCCTGTCCGTCCGACGGGACCGGAGAGATAGCCGCTTCCGCAGGCTTGTCCCGACCAGTCGCCCCGCCTACGGATGCTTGCGACTGGTCTTGCGTTTTTTCCCGGTGGCATTGCCGTCGTCGCCAGCGTCGTCCACCGATTTGGGCCTGAACCAGGCCGGCGCCGCGGGCGGCGCGCAGTTCTTGTTCATGCCGACGCCCTTGAGATAGGCCCGGCGAACCCTGCCCGCCTGGATGGCGGCATTGACTTCCTTGTCGTGCTGTTCGGCGCCGGTCATCTGGCGCACCAGACCACGGAAGGGAATGACGCTTCGCGTCGCGCCGCGCACGGCGCCGACCGCCGCGTTATTGGCCATACGCCCGCCCTTCTGGCCCATGGTCGATTTGTCGGGCGGAGCCGGCGGCTCGTCGAGGTCGGCGCCCAGCACGGCGTCGAGCTTGCGCACCTCGTCGGCGATGGCGTCGCATCGATCGAGCCCATTGAGATCGTAGGGACGCTGCATGGCGTCGAGCAGGATCTGCGGGATACGTACGCGCTTGAGATTGAGGTCCTGCAGGGGCGCGGTTACCGCGTCGCCCCAGTCGTTGTCGGGCTCGTCCGACGTCCGGACGACCTGCGAGCGCCCGTCGGCGCCCTTCGCCTTCGCACCATCGGCCGTATCGTACTTCGGCGACGAAGCGCATCCGCTCAGCGTCAACCCTGCGAACAACACCAACGCCGGCAACCGTACAAAAACTCCCCCCAACAGCCTCGGCGTCATTGTCCTACCTTCTGGTATCGCAAGCCACAAGCATGCACGCACACTCCTGCCCCGCAATCATTTTTGTTTGCCCGTCCGGGACGTAAAAAAACAATACACAAAAACCGCCCGGCGCGCTTGCGAAAAACGCGGCACCCCTCTATGAAGGCCCCTGCGTTTGATCCACCCTTTTGCGGCCGGGGTCAAGTGTTTGACGTCTTGACGTGAGCCCGTAGCTCAGCCGGCTAGAGCATCTGACTTTTAATCAGAGGGTCCTGGGTTCGAGTCCCAGCGGGCTCACCAAGACCGAATTTTTCTCCAACAAAATCAGAATTTTCCACAGGTCCGCCCGAAAGGGCGGAGTCTGCGTGCGAAAAGGTCGCCGACTATTGCGGCGAAAATAGCCCCTGTTTGCGACAGGCCTGTATAATAGGGAAAATTAAGGGAGGCCTGCGTCAGTTGGACAGGCGATTCTTGGGAAGGTACCGGCCGTTTTCGAACCGGTCGAACAGCAGCGATGCCTGCGGATGGCTGAGCGGCTGCCCCGTGTCGTCGACGCACAGATTGCCCTCCGACGCATAGGCGACGTAGTGAGCGTCGCCGTTGACCGCCAGCAGGTGGTAAAAGGGTTGGTCCTTGGCCGGACGCACGCCTTCGGGAATGGCCTGCCACCACTCGTCCGTATTGGAAAATTCCGGATCGACGTCGAAAACGACGCCGCGGAAATCGAACAGGTTATGTCTGACGACCTGGCCGATACCGAACTTTGCAAGCCTGTGTGCGACTCTCTGTTCCGACATGACGCGCCTCGAATCCCCACTCCCGGTCGCCATGTCTACCCCCGCCCTTTGCGGTATACAGCCGCCTTCTCCCCCCGGTTGTCGCGCGGCCCCCATTTTCATGAACGGCGTGAAGGACGAAAAACAACTCGCGAATCCCGGGCCCGAATTTCCCGCATACGGACGTTTTCGGGTTGGCATAAGCCACGGGGCGGCCTACAGTATTTGTGAAGTCGCGTGCCCGGCGAACGTTTTTTGCCGTCCGTATTGTCCGGAAACCGGTGCGCATAAACATATAAGGGGTATGAGCCATGGAGGCTCCCTCAAACCTGCGCCGGCCGGGCCATGGGCCGGGCGCGCCCCGGCGGACGGCCATGGCCGTCGGCACCCGCGATCCGCAGATTCTCTATGCGGCGCTCGATCTCGGCACGAACAATTGCCGGCTGATGATCGCGACCCTGCACAACTCACAGTTTAAGATTGTCGAGGCCTTTTCGCGAATCGTTCGTTTGGGCGAAGGTCTGTCATTGACCGGGAAACTGGCCGACCGCGCCATGGAACGAGCCCTTCGCGCGCTCAAGATCTGCGCGGAAAAGATCGAAAAGCGCGGGGCGGTGCGCATCCGCGCCGTCGCCACCCAGGCCTGCCGCATTGCCAGGAACGGTCGCGACTTCATTTCCCGCGTCGAACGCGAAACCGGATTGCGGCTGACCATCATCTCGCCCGAAGAAGAGGCGCGACTGTCGGTCATGGGGTGCGCCTCGTTGCTCGACGGCACGGGGCTCGACCCGCGGCCGCGCGCCGCCCTGGTCATGGACGTCGGCGGCGGCTCGACCGAGTTGTCCTGGGTTGAGCTGAGCGCGGGCAGCAGGCGCGGCCAGCCGCTCAATGCCAGTGGCCAGATGCCGAAACCGCGCTACTGGATTTCCCTGCCCGTGGGCGTCGTGACCCTGGCCGAACGCTTTCCGGAGCCCGCCGGCGGCGGCGACCGCGGGTGGTTCGACGAAATGGTCGGCGACGTTACCGGGCGCTTGAAAAGCTTTACAGACGCCGATCCCCTGCGCGAGGCCTTCGATTGCGGCGAGGCCTACATAGTCGGCACGTCGGGCGCGATCACCTCGCTGGCCGGCATGCATCTCGGCCTTGAACGCTACGACCGCTCCAAGGTCGACGGCCTGTGGATGGAAGACCGGCATTGCCAGGACGTGATTCAGCGTCTGCTCGATCTCGGCCGCGAAGGGCGCGAACAGCAGCCCTGCATCGGCCGCGACCGCGCCGACCTGGTTCTGGCCGGCGCCGCCATCCTGGAGGCCGTGCAGATCCTGTGGCCGTGCCGCCGCCTGCGCGTCGCCGACCGGGGGCTGCGCGAAGGCCTGCTGTTGTCGATGGCACGAAAAAAACCGCGCCGCCGGCGGGGCCGCGGGCGTTCCAGGCCGGCCGAGGCTTAAGCCAACTCCGCCTCGGGCTCAGTGACCGGCTTCCCCGTCCGCAGCCGATAGACGACGGCCAAAAGCGCGGCGACACCGGTCAGGCAGCCGAACAGGAGCATGTCCATGGGCGTACGGTGCCACGACGTATCGTGGCGGAAGTTGGCGACGATACCGTACCCCAGCCACAGGACAAACACCCACGACAGCACGAAGGCCGCCGCCTTTCCGCCGACGCGATGGACGACGGTCATCAACAGCGCGGCATAGGGCACTATCAGCACCATATCGTAGTCGAGCAGGCGCGGCGTCATCAGCGGCACCAGCCCCATACCCAGCACCAGCCGCTCGTCGGCGTCGAGCTTGCACCACTGCGCGATCGCCATTCCGGACAAGGCCATGACCGCCATGAAGCCCACGGCCAATTCGACGTTGAGATGCGACTTCCCGGGCACGTGGAAAACAAAGTTGGTCAGTTCGAACCAGCCCATGCCGACCTGCCGCGCCAGAGTCACCGAATGCAGCGTGCTTTGCCAGGCCTTGCCGTAATGACCGTCCGTCTTGACCATCAGCCAGACGATGGCGACACCCAGGAGGGCACGCCACGCGAAGTCGAAAACGCGCCGCCACAGCACGGCGTCATCGAGCATGAAGATGACGAAATAGGCGAGAAAGGTCGGCTTGACGCAGGCGCAGGCCAGGACCGCCGCCGTGAACGGCCAACGCGTCTTCGGGAACAGCAGCAGGCTGGCCAGGACGAAGGCGTGCATGACAAGGCCGACATTGGCGCAGACGAAGGTCATCGACGTCAGGGCCGAAAAGGCCAGGAAACGATAGCGGTAGTCGATATCCTTGAAGCGCTTGCCCAGCGCGAACCACAGCAGCAGCAAGGTCGCCGGCGCCAAAAGCACCGCGACGAACAGCCAGCGCGTGCCGGCAACGCCCAGGGCCTTGATGAAGGGGATGAACAGGTACGCGATCTGCGGCGCGTAGACGTAGGCCGCCGGCCGGATGTCGCCGCACGGGCGGGGATGGATGGCATAGGGCGAATGATGCTGCGACAGGGTCTTGGCGCCGCATAGCACCGCGTCGATATCCATCAGCATCCAATGATGATGGGTGATCATCACATAAAGGCCGCTGACCACAGGCCAGATGCAGAATGCGATGAAAAGGCAGCAACCCAGGACCGGAATCCGGGTCAGCCGCCGCAGTACGGACAATGCGTCCATGTCGAGTTCACGCCCCAGCCAAAATACCCAAACAAAAAGGACGCCCACATGGGGCGTCCGTCAAGGGCTTATTATTTGGCGGCCGGGGCGGCTGCGGCAGCCGCGTCGGCCTTGTCGTCGACGCCGGCGATTTTCACCGGCAGCTTGACGTCGCACGGCGTGATGTCGGGGCCCTTGCTCTTCTTGATCTGGTCGACATAGGCCTGGAACTGCGGTGACGCGGTGTCCATGATCTGGATCTTCGGGCGGTCGGCCGGCGCCATATCGGCCAGGATCTGAACCTTGACCATCTTGTCGGGATTGACCGGCGGTTCGCCGATCTTGATCTTGCGCACGATATCGACGCCCGAGATCACCACGCCGAAGGCGGTGTAGTGGGCTTCCAGGCTGGGGTTGGCGCCGCGCATCAGGAAGAACTGGCTGTTGCCCGAATCGGGGTCGTAGCTGTGGGCCATGCCCAGGACGCCCTGGCAGTACAGGCCCCAGGCCGAGGTCTTGCCGTCGGCGGTGATGGCGGCCATTTCATTGACCTGCGACTGCACCGGCATGGCGCCCATGAAGCCCGTCACCGCGCCGGCCGGGCGTGAAACCACCGCCAGCGGGAACGACGTATCCTTGCGAACGGTGAATTCGGCCTTCATGTCCGGCAAGGACGAGCCGCCCTCGCCGGTGCCCTTGGGATCGCCGGTCTGGTCCATGAAGTCTTCGATGACGCGGTGGAAGACCAGGCCGTCATAAAAGTGCTGGCGCGTCAGGGTAACCAGGCGCTCGACATGGGCGGGCGCCAGTTGCGGATACATCTCGACGACGATGCGGCCCTTGTTGGTGTCTATGACCAGGGTATGGTCCGGGTCCGGCTCGCGATAGCCAGGATCGGCCGCGAACGCCGTTGTGGACATGAGCAAAGCCGCCAGGGCCCCGGCGATGGCGGCTTTCGTTTTCACCCCTGACATATTTGTCCTATTCCTTCATCTTAACCTTGGCCAGCAAGCGGTCCGCTACGCTGGGCGCCACAAACGGCGCGATGTTGCCGCCCAATTGGGCTATTTCTTTGACCAACCGTGACGCAATCGCCTGATGGCGCGGATCGGCCATCAGGAAGACCGTTTCGATATCACGATTAAGCTGCTGGTTCATCGCTGTCATCTGAAATTCGTATTCGAAGTCGGCGACGGCGCGCAAACCGCGGATAATGACGGAAGCGCCGACCTCCTGCGCGAACTGGATCAGCAGGCTTTCGAACGGCAGGACCTCAACCTTGTCGCCATGGACGGCGATCTGCTCGCGGATCAGTTCGACGCGTTCATCCAGGCTGAACATCGGCGCCTTGCCGATATTGCGCGCCACGCCGATGACCAGCTTGTCGACCAGCTTGACCGCGCGCGCGATGATGTCGCTATGGCCGTTGGTGATGGGGTCGAAGGTCCCCGGATAGAGCCCTATCCTGTATGCGGCTGCCGCCCTGCCGTGACCCGCCATTCAGCGCCCTCCTGATGCGATCTGCGCTGCTTAGCAGGTTTCCCGATCATGTGAAACGGGTTTAACGCGACGCCGGCTGGCGCTGTTTCATCTCAAGAAAATGCTCAAAGCCGGTTTTGCGCAGCGCGCAGGCCGGGCATTCGCCGCAGCCGTGGCCCCAGGGCCGGCGGTTGCCGCGTTCGCCGAGGTAGCAGGTATGGGTTTCCTCAAGGATCAGGTCGACCAGGTCCTGCCCGCCCAGTTCGTCGGCCAGGGCCCAGGTCTGCGCCTTGTCGAGATACATGAGCGGGGTATCGATGACGAAGGGGCGCTCGACGCCGAGGCGCAGGGTCTGCTCCATCGACTTCAGCGTATCGTTGCGGCAGTCGGGATAGCCGGAAAAGTCGGTTTCGCACATGCCGCCGACCAGGTGGTCGATGCCGCGGCGGTCGGCGACGGCGGCGGCGTAGACGAAGAAGACAAGGTTGCGTCCCGGCACGAAGGATGATGGCAGGCCGCGTTCGGTCATGACGATGGCGCTTTCGCGTGTCAGGGCCGATTCGGCAACGGCGCCGAAGCCTTTCAGGTCGCAGACATGGTCTTCGCCGAGCTTGGTTTTGGCCGGCGCATAGATGTCGCGGAAACGGTCGAGCACGGTCGTGCGCGCCTGCATCTCGATGGCATGGCGCTGACCGTAGTCGAAGCCGACCGTTTCGACGCGGTCGAACTGCGTCAAGGCCCACGCCAGACACGTCGCCGAATCCTGCCCGCCGGAAAACAGGACGAGTGCGGAACGGGCGGCAGGAACCTGGTCCAGGGACGCGGACATCGAGACAACCTTACAAGCAAAAGAAATGATCTTCCGTAAAATGGCGTTTCCGGCCCTTTGGCAAGGCTTTTTTCGCGCATGTATTTGACGTTCACGTCAAGATAGATGACAATTGCGTCCGGACGACAGAGGATCCGCACCATGGACAAGCCCGCCTTTTCCGCCATGTTCGGCACCATCGTCGAGAATACCCCCTATATGAAAGCGATCGGCGCCAGCTTTGTCGGCGCCGGCGACGACGGCGTGACGCTGCGGCTGCCCTGGCGCGACGACCTGGTCGGCGACCCGGAAACCGGCATCATTGCCTCCGGCGTGGTGACTGCCTTGCTCGACAACGGTTGCGGCATGGCGGTCTGGGACTTGGTCAACGAATTCAAGCCGATCGCGACGCTGGACCTGCGCATCGACTATATGCGCGCTGCGGTTCCGCATCGCGACCTGCTGGTGACGGCCAGGTGCTACAAGCTGACGCGATCGATCGGTTTCGTGCGCGGTTTCGCCTATGAGGACAGCCCGGATGATCCCGTGGCCGCGGCGCAATCGGCGTTCATCATAGCTTCGCCGACCTTGAAGGCCGCCCAATGACCCAGGATATCGAACCCGCCCTGTTGAAGGCGATCACGCCGGCCGGCCCCGACGCCGTTTTGCACGACATGCCGTTTGCGCGCTTTCTCGGCGTCAAGCTGGCCCTGGCCGGCGACGAACTGACCGCGCACCTGCCCTATGCGCCGCATCTGATCGGCAATCCGATGATTCCGGCGCTGCATGGCGGGGTGATCGGCGCCTTCATGGAAATCACGGCGATGGCGCAACTGGCGATGAGCGAAAAGATCGGCCATCTGCCCAAGCCGATCGACGTCAGCGTGCAGTACCTGCGCTCGGGCAAGCCGGTCGAGACCTTTGCCCGCGCCGTCGTCAATCGCGTCGGCAAGACGGTCGCCAATGTCGACGTCCAGGCCTGGCAGGAATTGCGCGGAGAACCGATCGCGACTTTGCAGGCCCACTTCCTTGTCGCGCCGCCGGCCTAGGCTGCGTTGCCGATTGTTAACTTGAGGCTCCGCCCCGGCGCCGTTAGCTTCCGGAAAACGGAGGACGGCATGAAACTTCCCGCATTGACGGCAGCCCTGATCCTCGCGGGCTGGGCAGGCAGCGGACACGCGGCCACCTATCAATCCACGCCCTGTCCAAAGGACTGGCCAGTAACCGGCGTCGTCTGCGGCGTGCTTCAGGTGCCGGAAGACCGCAACCGCCCCGAAGGCCGTCAGATTCTCCTGCCCGTCGTTATCGTAAAAAGCACGGCCACGACGCCTGAGCCAAATCCAGTCATCTTCCTCGCCGGCGGCCCCGGCGGCAGTTCCACGACACACCCGCTCCTGCCCGATAACAACCCCTTTATCGCCGAACGCGACTACGTAACGCTTGAACCACGCGGCGCCGGGCGTTCCGAACCCGCCCTGGACTGTCCAGGTATCAATGCGCTGAAGGGCGAAATCTCGGCCGGCGCGCATCCCAGTGACGCCGATACGGCGCTGACCCGGGCCGCGGCGGCCTGCCGCGCCGATCTGACGGCGCGCGGCATCGACCTCAACGCCTATACCAGCCTGGAAGCCGCGCGCGATATCGAAGACCTGCGCGTGGCCCTGGGGTATCAACAGTGGAATCTGTTCGGCCATTCCTACGGAACCCGCCTGGCCCTTACCTATCTGCGCGAATATCCTCACAGCGTGCGCAGCGTCCTGCTGGATTCGGTCCTGCCGCCCGAAGCGAATTTCGACGAGACCGCTTCGGCCAATCTCGTGCGCAGCCTGAACGTTGTCTTCGACGCCTGCGCGACCCATACCGCCTGCGCCGCCGCCCATCCGCACCTGTCCGATACGTTCTACGGCCTGGTCCGCAATGCAGACGCCCGTCCGTATTCGCTTTCCGGCGCCGACGGCAAGTTGATCCGCGTCGCTGGTGCTCAGGTCGTCGACGCCGTCTACGCAGCCCTGCATATGCCGTCACGCATCGGCGACATACCCGCTATCATCGGCACGGCAGCGGCCGGCGACCACAAGGCACTCGACGAACTTGTCCGCATGAATCAGGGGCCATCTGGCTTTACCTGGGGTCTGAGGCTATCGGTGTGGTGCGGCGAGGAAATGCCGTTCGAAGACCCGGCCCGTGTATCGGCGCAAACCGATCCGGTCCTGCGTCTTGGCGGAATCGATGAGCGCACCGCCTCCGTCGCCATGTGCAAGGCGTGGAATGTCAAGCCCGCGGCAGTTGTCGAGAACCAGCCGGTCGTCAGCGACGTGCCGACACTGGTCATGACCGGCGCGTTCGACCCGGACACGCCACCGGCCTGGGGGAATCAATTGTTGCGGCACATGACCAAGGCTCGCGTCCTGGTCTTCCCGGCGCAAAGCCATGGCGCCGGCTTCAATCGCTGCGGCGCGACCGTCGCCAAGGCCTTCTTCCATGATCCGTCGGCACCGCTTGACGCCACCTGCGTCGAGACCCTGCCCGCCCCCGACTTTACCCTCAAGGCCAATTAAGCCGGCCGCGTCATATCCAGAAACCGCCGCTCGCCGTCGGCGGTAAACAGCACCGCACGCGACCCAGCCTCGCGCTTCGCCCAGCCGAGCGCGAACATGCGATCGAGCAGAGCTGCGCCCAGACCGCCCGCCAGATGATGCCGCCGAACGGACCAGTCGAGGCAGGCACGGCACGGTGCCCGCCCTGGCCGCAGGTTGAGCTGCATGTCCGAAATGAAAGGCGCGGCCAGCGGACCGAGGCTCAAGCCACCCCCATCAACATTGATGATATTGCCTGCCACCAAACTATCGTACAGCCGCACGCCGTAGTCTCCGGCCAGATGGTCGTAGCAAACCCGTGCCTTGCGCAAGGCCGGTTCGCGGGGTCCGGTGCGCACCCGCGTCTGCCCGGTCCTCACCGCCAGCCCCATCAGCTTTTCCAGTACGTCGGCAACTTCGGGGCCGTTCATGCGCCAATAGCGATGCCGACCTTGTTGTTCGACTGTTACAAGGCCCGCGCCCTGCAATCGTGCCAGGTGCGAGCTAGCGGTCGCCGCGGCGACGCCGGCCTCCAGCGCCAGTTCGGACGAGGTCAGCGCCTTGCCGGACATCAGCGCGGTCAGCATGTTGGCGCGGGCGGGATCACCGATGGCCGAGGCCATGCGGGCAATGTCGGGACCTGTTTTCATGATGCGACCTTAGCAGATCTCGGGGCAGCACGCTTCGGTCGCGATCGAAGCATTGGCGTCGTCTGACGGATATACATACCGGCGGAGGTACCCATGTCCCTGACCTGTTTTATCCGCTACCGCATCGATCCGTTCCAGCGCGAGGCCTTCCGCGCCTATGCCGAAGCCTGGGGGCGCATCATTCCCCGCTGCGGCGGCGGTCTGATCGGTTATTTCCTGCCGCATGAAGGCACGAACGATATCGCTTACGGCCTGATACGCTTCGAGTCGCTTGCCGCCTACGAAGCCTATCGCGCGCGATTGCGCACCGATGCCGAGGGCGCCGCAAATTTCCGTTTCGCGCAAGACAAGCGCTTCATCCTGTCGGAAGAGCGGACCTTTCTCGAGGATGTGCCTCAGGAAACGCCGGCCCGATCGCCGTATTCCCAGTCGTAGGGCACACCGGTATCGCCGAGGACGAACCTGACCAGGTCGGCGAAGCCCGCTTCGGCGCGGACGTCGTTCGACAGGATGAGCACGCAACGTTGACTCTTTTCCAGGCAGACCAGGGTGTTGGCGGTTTGGCCGTCGTGGCCGCCCTTGAAGAAGCCGTGGCCCTGCGGGCCGTCGAAGACGACGACGCCGAGGCCGGCGTTGAGATCCTTGCGCTGTTGTTCGGGCGGCAGTTCGGCCTGGAAGGGCGGGAACTGGGTGCGCGTGGTAATGTGCAGTTGGGGTTTGGTCATCTCGGCGCGCGTTTTAGGCGTAAGGCCCTTGCCCGAGACAAGCGCCGCGGCGAACTTCGATAAATCGTTGATTGTCGTGTCCATCGAGCCGGCGGCGCGGACTTTCGAACGTTCGTCGTGTTCCTGGGGTTCGCCCTTGTCGTTCCAACCATCGGCCAGGTTCGGGCGAAAATCGGGTCGCCACATCAGGGAGGTCCGCGTCATGCCGAGCGGTGTGAAGGTCGTGTCCTGGGCAAGTTGGCCGACGTCGATTCCCAGCCCCTTGTCCTTGCGGCCCTGGTCGATGGCGAATTGGAGCAGGATCAGGCCTTCGCCGGAATAGGCGAAGCGCGAACCCGGCGTGAAGTGGATGTGGAGTTTCTGGTCGGGTTCGATCCACCAGAAATTGGCGAAGCCTGTCGAATGCGTCAGCGCCATGCGCGGGGTGATGGTCTTCCAGCGCTCGTCACCGGCCAGGTCTTTGTAGGGGCCGTATTTGTCGGGATAGATGGCATTGGTGTCGTAGTCGATCAGCGGCTTGTCGAGGTCGTCCTTGATCGGCGTATCAAGATTGATTTTGCCCTGGTCGACCAGATGGAGGACGGCATAGGCAAAGACCGTCTTGGTGATCGAGGCGCCGTACATGACCGTATCCGGGGTCAGCGGATCGCCCTTGGCGTTGCGGATACCGTAGGCGTGGACGTAGGCGACCTTACCCTTGTCGATGACGGCGATCGCCATGCCGTTGGCGTGCGTTTTGGCCATCGTGGCGGCGATCTGGGCATCGATCGCGGCGGGGTTCGGAATAGGCGCGGCCGTGGCGCTGAGCGGCAGGAGGACGGTGGCGAGTACGAGGGAACGCAGACGCATGGTGGCCTCCTTAGGCGCGGATAAACAAATGGGGTTTGGGGCCTGTGGCCCCAAGCCTTTTAAACGTCCTTCTGCGGCTCGGCCCCTCAGGGGCCAGACCGCAGAAGGACGTTCAGAAGATTTTGTGGGGTCACGGACCCCACGCCCCATATGTCGGTCGAGCCTACGCGCCCACCAGCCGTCCGTCTACCCCCTGCTCCAGCAGCGCTATCGTCCGCTCCAGGCCGAAGATGGCGACGAACGAACCGAAGCGCGGTCCCTGGCTCTGCCCCAGCAGCACTTCATACAACGCTTGAAACCACGCCCGCAAAGGCTCGAATTCATGCGCTTTTCCGACCTCGAAGACGATATTCTGCAAAGCCTCGGCGTCGCGCGTGTCCGTCGGCAGAGCCTTGAACCGCGCGATCAGGTCAAGAAAAGCCGCCTTTTCCCGCGCGTCCGGCAAGCGGAACGATTTCGTCGGCTTCACGAAGTCCTCGAAATAGTTCAGCGCATAGCCCGCCAGGCGATCCAGCACCGGCTCGCTTTCCGGCGTGGCGCCGGGAATATAGGCCCGCAAGAAACCCCACAACGTCTCCAAATCCTCCGCATTGGCCGCAGACACCAGGTTCAGCATCAAGCCGAATGTCACCGGCGGCGAGGTCAATTCCCTCTGTCCGCGCAGGACGAACCACACGGGATTCTCGATCTGCTTGGCCTCTTCCTGCTTGGGATAGGTGTCCAGCTGCTGGAAGAACTCGTCCGTCGCGCGCGGAATGACGTCGAAATAGAGCTTCTTGGCCGACTTCGGTGACTGGAACATGTAATAGGCCAGGCTTTCCGGCGCGCCGTAACGCAGCCAGTCCTCCATCGTCAGGCCATTGCCCTTCGACTTCGAAATCTTCTGGCCCTGCTCGTCCAGGAACAGCTCGTAATTGAAACCCTCCGGCGGCACCCCGCCCAGGATCTTGCACACCTGCGACGACACCTTGACCGAGTCGATCAGGTCCTTGCCGGCCATCTCGTAATCGACGCCCAGGGCCGCCCAGCGCATCGCCCAGTCGGGCTTCCACTGCATCTTGACGTGGCCGCCCGTCACCGGCACCTCGAACCGCTCGCCGTCCTCCTCGAAGATGATCGTACCCTGCGCCACATTGCGCTCCAGTGTCGGTACCTGCAGCACATGGCCCGTCTTTGGCGAGACCGGCAGGAAGGGCGAATAGGTCGCGCGGCGATCGGGTCCCAAGGTCGGCAGCATGACGCCCTGGATCTTGTCGAAGCGATCGAGCGCCGTCAGCAACGCCTGATCGAAGACGCCGCTCTTGTAACACTCGGTCGACGACAGGAATTCATAAGAAAATCCAAAGCCATCGAGAAATTTCTTGAGACGCGCGTTGTTGTGTGCCCCGAAGCTCGGATATTCGCCGAACGGGTCGCGCACCACCGTCAGTGGCTTGTACAAATCCTCACGCAGAATCTCGGAATTGGGAATCCCTTCCGGCACCTTGCGCAGGCCGTCCATATCGTCGGAAAAACAGATCAGGCGCGTCCGCCACGCCGAACCGGTCATGGCCTCGAAGGCCTGGCGCACCATGGTCGTGCGCGCCACCTCGCCGAAGGTGCCGATATGCGGCAGGCCTGACGGGCCGTACCCCGTCTCGAAGATCACCGGACGGTCCAGGCCTTCGAATTGCTTCAAAGCCTCGTCGGTCTTGCCGGCCTCGATCAGGCTCAAGGCCTGTTTCTGCGCCGCCGGGTCCTGCACACGCGATTTGACCAGGCGCGCGATCAATGCGCGGGCCTGTTCGAACGGCCAGGCGCGGCCGGCGTAAGCCAGGGTGGCAAGCGAAGACATCGGTATTGGAACTTTCTGAACGAAAAAACGGTGCTGAGCCTTTAAGCTGCGGGGTGGGGTGCGTCAACCGCGGCCTCATGCGCGGCGCAAGTTCCCCTTGGGGCAACTTATCGCTTGACCGTTATCTGAAATCGCTTTACGTTTACGTCAATGTAAACTAAGAGTGTCGGGACACATGGACATCATCACCAAGGATATCGCCCACAAGGATGGCCACAAGGACAGCCATCGCACGTTTTCGATCCGCCAGTTGTCGAAGGAGTTCGACGTTACGGCGCGGGCCTTGCGCTTCTACGAAGACAAGGGCTTGATATCGCCGGAACGCAAGGGCCAGACGCGGCTTTACAGCGCCCGCGACCGCGCCCGACTGCAACTGATCTTGCGCGGCAAACGCCTCGGCTTTTCGCTGATCGAAATCCACGAAATTCTCGATCTCTATACGCCCAAGGACCACGGCGCGTCGCAGATGAAGGCGACCCTGGTCAAGTACCGCAAGCAGATCGATACGCTGAAGCGCCAGCGCGAGGACATCGACGCCGCCATTCAGGACATGGTCGACGGCTGCACCTGGCTGGAAGGCCAGATCGAGACCGTCGAAGCCCAGAACGCAAAAGAAAACAACGCTTAACCGCCACGACACCTACAGGGATTACCATGAGCTACAAGGCCCCGGTCCGCGACTACCAGTTCCTGATCGAAAACGTCTTCCGCACCGACCAGTATTCCAACCTCAAGGGCTTTGCCGACGCCGACAGCGCGACCGTCATGGCGATCCTGGAAGAGGCGGCCAAGTTCACCGAAGAGGTCGTGGCGCCGCTCAACCATCCGGGCGACCAGGAGGGCTGCGTCCTCAATGCCGACCACAGCGTCACCGCGCCCAAGGGCTACAAGGAAGCCTACAAGGCCCTGACCGAGGCCGGCTGGACGGCGCTCAGCAACGATCCCGAATACGGCGGCCAAGGCCTGCCCCATTTCGTCAACACCGCCTTCTCGGAAATGTTGTCGGGCGCCTCGTCGGCCTTCGGCATGTATCCCGGCCTGACCGAAGGCGCCATCTCGGCGCTGACCGCCGGCGGCACCGACGACATGAAGGCGCTGTACCTGCCCAAGCTGATCTCGGGCGAATGGTCGGGCACGATGAATCTGACCGAGCCGCACTGCGGCACCGACCTCGGCCTGCTGCGCTCCAAGGCGGTACCGCAGGCCGACGGCAGCTATCACATCAGCGGTCAGAAGATCTGGATTTCGGCCGGCGAGCACGACTTCACCAGCAATATCTGCCATCTGGTCCTGGCGCGCATCGAAGGCGCCCCCGAAGGCGTCAAGGGCATCTCGCTCTTCCTCGTGCCGAAATTCCTGCCGGACGCCGACGGCAATCCGGGTGAGCGCAATTCGCTGCAATGCGCCGGCCTGGAACACAAGATGGGCATCCACGGCAATTCGACCTGCGTCATGGTCTATGAGGACGCCAAGGGCTTCCTGCTGGGCCAGCCCAACGAAGGCCTGAAGATCATGTTCTACATGATGAACGCCGCGCGCTATGGCGTCGGCCTGCAAGGCCTGGCGATCGGCCACGCGGCCTATGTCGCGGCCGCGGAATTCGCCAAGGACCGTCTGCAGGGCCGCGCCTTGACCGGCCCCAAGAATCCGAACGGCCCCGCCGATTCGATCCTGGTCCACCCCGACGTGCGCCGCATGCTGCTCGAAAGCCGCGCACTCATCGAAGGCGGCCGCGCCTTCCTGCTGTGGGGCGGCCTGCAAGCCGACTTCCAGCACGTTGCGGAGGACGAAAAAGATCGCGAAAAAGCAAGCGACTACATGGGCCTTTTAACACCCGTCATTAAAGCCTACCTGACCGACAAGGGCCTGAAGGTCACGTCGGACGCCATGCAGGTCCACGGCGGATCGGGCTTCACCGAACACTTCCCGGCTTCGCAATACATGCGCGATGTCCGCATCACCATGATCTACGAAGGCACCAACGGCGTGCAAGCGCTCGACCTCGTGGGCCGCAAGCTGCCGTCGAAGGGAGGCCGCGCGCTGCAAAGCTTCCTGGGCGAGGTCGACGCCTATGTCGCCGCCGAGGAAGGCGCGACCAAGGTCCCGGCCTATATCAAGGCGCTGAAGGAGACCAAGGCCAAGCTGATGGACGGCACCATGTGGCTGATGCAGAACGGCATGGGCAATCCCGACAACGCCGCCGCCGGCTCGCTCGACTACCTCCACCTCTTCGGCCTGACGTGCATGAGCTATATGTGGGCCATGATGGCCAAGGCCGCGCAGGACGAGATCGACAGCGGCTCGACCGACCCCTTCTTCGCCTCGAAGCTTAAAGTGGGCCGCGTCTTCCTTGAGCGCATCCTGCCGGACGCCGACGCCCATCTCGCCAAGATGAAGGGCGGCGCCGAAGCGCTGATGGCGCTGGAAGACGAACTCTTCTAAGCCCGTATTAGCCGAAATAAAAAAGCCTGGTCCTCGCGGGCCCGGCTTTTTCTTTGGTCGATCGAACGCCTACAGGTGTTCCAGCACGTATTCCGCGCTCGACACCTTGAACTCACCCTTGGCTTCGACGAACAGCTGGTCGACGACGCCGTTCTTGATAACCGCGGCATAGCGTTGCGAACGCTGCCCCATGCCGAAGCCCGTGCCGTCGAGCACCAGGCCCATGGCGCGGGCGAATTCGGCGCTGCCGTCGGCCAGCATCACAACTTCGTTTGCGATGCCCTGATCTTTCGCCCACGCCTTCATCACGAAATAATCATTTACCGCGGTGCAGGCGACGACGTCGACGCCCTTGGCGGCGAAGTCGGCCGCACGCTCCTTGAACCCCGGCAGGTGGCGCGCCGAGCAGGTCGGTGTGAAAGCGCCCGGCACCGCAAACAGCACGACCGTCTTGCCACCGAAGAATTCCTTTGAAGGCACGGACTTGGGGCCGTCTTCACCCACCAGGGTCAAGGTCAGATCGGGGATGGCATCACCGGATTTCAGCGTCATGGGGGCTCCGTTACAAGAGAAAATCAAGGGACTCGCGGGGCAGTTGCGTTTGAAGAGGATCAAAATTCCATACGGATTACAAAGACTCACCGGCAAATTTTGGGCCCGCGACAGGGTGGCATATATAGTTTAGAGTAAACGTCGGCCAAGCGAAAAACGCGCCCAGACGGCGCGCGAAAGCGCAAGGCAAAGCCGAAAGGAAGCCGCATGATCTACGGAACCGACGGAACCGTGTCGCAACTGGAGCAACCGCTTCCCGGCGACGGCCACCTCTCCTTTCAAGGCAGCCTGCTCATTGCCATGCCCGGCCTGACCGAGTCGCCCTTCGCGCACAGCGTCGTCTATATGTGTCGCCACGACGAACTCCACGGCATGGGCCTGGTGCTCAACCAACCGATCGAAGGGCTCGATTTCGGCGTCATGCTGCGCGAGCTCAATATCGCGTCCGAAAAGGTCACCGGCGACCGCACCCTGTCGCGGCGCAAGGTCTTTCGCGGCGGGCCGGTGCAAAACGACCGCGGCTTCGTCCTGCACAGCCTGGACTATCGCCTGCACGACGCCACCCTGCCCATCGCCCCCTATGGCACCGGTGACGACAGTATCGACGAGGGCGTCGGCCTGACGGCATCGCGCGACATCCTGACCGACATGGCGCGGGGCTCCGGCCCGCAACACGCCATTATCGCGCTCGGCTATGCTGGCTGGGGTCCGGGGCAACTGGAAAACGAACTGGCGCAAAACGCCTGGATCGTCGCGCCGGCCAGCTACGATCTTCTGTTCCGCAACGGCAGCGACAATCTGTGGGCGCGCGCCCTGGCCAGCCTCGGCGTCGACGCCGGGCACCTGTCGGGCGTGGCCGGCCGGGCTTAGAACGTGTTCCGATCTGATGGATCAGATCGGCGCTCTAAGTTTTTGTTTTAACGCGCATCTCCCGCTTTTTGGGATGCGCCCTAAGCCGCTTTAGCCTGTTTCAGCGATGCCACCAGGAAGGCCTCGGCGTCGGGCGCTTTCAGCGCCTTGGCGAAACCGTAGCCCTGGCCCATGTGACAGCCCAAGGCCGCCAGGCGGTCGGCCAGCGCCTGGTCCTCTACACCTTCCGCCACGACGTCGAGCCCCAGATCGCGGCCAAGCGTCAGGATGGCGCGGACGATTTTTTCGGACGATGGTTCGTCGCGCATGGTCAGGACGAAGCTGCGGTCGACCTTCAGCGTGTCGAAAGGCAGCTTGGCCAGGTAGCTCAGCGACGAGAAGCCGGTGCCGAAGTCGTCGAGCGCGATGGCCGCCCCGGCGTCGCGCAGCGCTTCGAGCACACGCGCCGCAGCGGCGGGATCGTGCATGACGTCGCTTTCCGTCACTTCCAGCTTGAGCGCGCCGTTCGGCAGGCCGTTCTCGCGGATCAGCCGCGAGACGTCCTCGATCAGGTTCAGGCGCTCTATCTCCGGCGCCGACAGGTTGACGCTGATGAAGAAACCTTCGGGCAGATCGTAGGTCGACAGCCACTTCTTCAGCTGACGGACGCTGGCTGTCATGATGATGGTGCCGAGATCGATCATCAGGCCCAGATCGCGCGCCGCACCGAGGAAATGATCGGGCGGGATCATGCCGCGTACCGGGTGCACCCAGCGCGCCAGGGCTTCGAAACCGGTGATGACGCCGGTGTCGAGATTGATGATCGGCTGGAACCAGGCGTGGATCTCGCCGCTGACGAACGCCTTGCGCAGTTCGGCCTCAAGCGCCAGCCGGGTCAGGCCGTCGCTTTCCAGATCGCGCTTGTACGAGGCCACGCCACCGGCGCCCTTCGACTTGGCGGCCTCGACCGCCATTTCGGCGCGGCGCAGAAGCTCGGCGCTGTCGAGCGCGCTTGCTCCGCCCTCGATCGACACGGCGCCCATGGAAAAGGTCGGATGAATATCGAAACCCGCCACCGACAGGCTGCGCTCCAGCGCCCCGCGCATCCGTTCCGAAACGCGCGGGAAGCCGCGCTGCGTCAACACGGCGAATTCGTCTTCGCCAAGACGCGCCAGCACCGCCATATCGCCGAAGGCATCGCGCAGACGTTGCGCCAGCAGCGCCAGCACCATGTCGGCACGGTCGTGCCCCAGGGCTTCATTCAAGCGGCGGAAGCGATTGAGGTCGCCGACCACCAGGTCGTAGTCGCCATCCCTGGCCAAAAGCATCCGCGCGCCTGCCAGGAAGCCCGTTCGGTTGAACAGCCCGGTCAGCGGGTCGGTATTGACGTCCTGCAGCGGCAGGCCTTCGGGCATTCCGTGATCCGGGCGTTCGCGCCGTTGCAGGTGCAGGTCGCGCGACAGGTCGGTGCAGGTGCCGACGACGTGGTTGCGCCCCGAACGCGCTCCCTTGAAATAGACCAGGCGGTGATCCTTGAGGCGCAGCAGGCACTGGACCCGGTCCTGCTCTTCGCGGCCGGTGCGCACCTCAAGCGACTTCAGTACGGTTTCCAGACGGTCGCATTCGCCGGCCTCGAACACCGGATCGAGATCGTCGATAAAGACGCGGTTCCACATCGCCGGCAGGCCGAGGTTTTTCAGGTCGCCGCGGAATTCGAACAGGCGCTGTTCAAGGTCGTACGACCACACGAGGCAGTCGGCCGCCTTCAGCGCCGCCAGCACCGCGGCGCGTGCGTCGAGATTGGGCCGGCCGTTTTCGCCCCCTCTTTCAGCCCCATTTTCGACTATGGTCTTCAGGATCGCTTCTCCCGATTTTCCAGTCGTTCCGCCCATTTTCCAGCCGAACAGGTTAAGATCGGTCATACATACCACCGCCAGTTACACCGGCGCGACGTTAACCGTGATTTGGTTACGCGTTACCTAAAAATACGCACCGAACGGCGTTATATCTCGCATCCGCACACTGTCATGCCGCTAGTTTGGCAAGCGACGGCGGCCCCAAAAGCGCGCGGGCACGCTGCGTCTGCACAATCAGCGCCTGGCCGACGCGATGAAGCGCGTCGCGGCTGACCCTCGCGATCTCGGCCTCGACCTCGTCGAGCGTAAACACCTTGCCGAAGGTCGAAACCTGGCTGGCGAAGGTGGCGGCGCGCGAGGCTGCGTTTTCGTGATTGAGGAACAAGGTCGTCTGGAACTGCGCACGGGCGCGTTCCAGCTCGCGCTGCGACGGATCGCTGGCCAGCTCGCTCAAGGTCTTCAGGATCAGCTCCGACAACTGCGGCACGTCCGCGACCGCGCAGCCGGCGTAGACACCGAAGACGCCGCCGTCGCGGTAGGGCGTGCACCAGGAATCAATCGTGTACGCCAGGCCGCGCGCTTCGCGCGCCTCCTGGAAAAGGCGCGACGCCATGCCGCCACCGAGGATTTCGCTGAATAGCCTGAGCGGAATGATGTCGTCGTCGTAGCGGCTGAGCGCGTCGAAGCCGAAGGCCATATTGGCCTGTTCGATGCGCCGCCGCTGCAGGCGCCGGCCGGCCGTAAAGCGCAGGCGCTCGGGTTCGCCGAAGCCCTCACGCGGCGCAACGCTGTCGATCAACGGCCTTGCGATCGCCAGTACGTCCTCGGCCGTCACGCCGCCCGATACGCAGATGACGATACGGTGCGGCGCATAGAGGCAACCGGCGAAGTCGCGCAGAAGATCCGCCTCGGCGCCTTTCAACGATTGACGCGTCCCCAGGATCGGCCGGCCCAGCGCCTGGCCCTCGAACATGGCCTCCTGCAACAGATCGAAGACGTGGTCGTCTGGCGTGTCGAAGGCCTCGTTGATTTCCTGCTCGACGACCTTCTTCTCGCGCTTCAGTTCGTCGGCATCGAGCGCCGCGCGAAACATCAGGTCGGTGACGATCTCCAGCGCCAAGGGCAGCAAGGCCTTAAGCCCCCTCACCTCGAAACGCGTATGTTCGTAGCCGGTCGAGGCGTTGATGCTGCCGCCCTTGTGCTCGATCGCCTCGGCCAGGCCGCGCGCGTCACGGGCGCCGGCGCCTTTGAACACCATGTGCTCGAGCAGGTGCGCCCAGCCGCCTTGCACCTCCGTTTCAAAGCGGGTGCCGCCGTGGACAAGGGCGTTGAGTGCGAAGGTCTTCACACCCGGCATGGGATCGACCAGCAGGCGCAGGCCATTATCGAAGCGGATCAGGGTCTGGGTGGGCAGAAGAGCTTCATGCATTGGATTTGACGGGTGCCATGCGCTGGCGGATCATGACGAAGACGATGCCGGCCATGATCCAGGCGAGGCCGAACCAGGTCAATGCGTATTCGAGGTGACGATTGAAAAGCGGCGCGGTCAAGGGCCCCTGCTGCAAGCCGGCCTGGTCGAGACGTGAGGCCTTCAGGTCCGTCACCAGGAAATAGTCTGGGCGCAACGGGACGCCCAATGCCTTGCCCATCTCGGCTGTCGAACGCGTATACCAGTCCTGGGCGGCGGGATTGTTGACCGGCGCGAAGACACTCGGTTTGTCGGCGGGTCGCAAACGTCCGACCGGCGTAAAATCCAGCGCACCGCTTATCCTGGCCGTGACGAAGCCGAGATCGACCAGCATGTCCGGGCCCTGCCCCGCCGGGCAGGCGCCGAGTACGCGATAGCCCGGCGTGCCGTCGACGGCGCTGTGCATGTAGAGGGCGCGGCTGAAATCGACGTGACACGCCGGCAGGACCGCCGAGCGCCATTCGGATTTCGTCTGGCCGAGCAGCGCCGCGGCCGGCACGGGCGCCATGGCTTCGGTGCGCGCCATGTCGGCGATCAACTGCTCTTTCCAGTGCAGGCGATAGAGCTGCCAGACGCCGAGCCCGTTAAGAATGACGAAGGCGATCAGGAAGCTTATGGACAGGCCGCGCGGCGCGGCCTTGATGAAGGCCTGAACGGACATCAGTCGCGGACCTTGTGCTTGAGCTGCGACGCCACCATCACGCCCTTCAGCATCGGCATGAGGATCAGACTCAAGACGACGGCGACGGCGGGCCAGACGCTGAGCAGCTTCCACGTCGGCCAGTTCCACGCCACGACGCTGACCAGAAGGCCGGTGCAGGCGATAAAGCCGGCGATCAGAAGCACGAAGACGACGGGACCGTCACCGGTGTCCGCCGCCTTGAAGCTTGTGCCGCAGACGCTGCACGCGTCCGCGACCTTCAGGTAGGATCTGAACAGCTTGCCCTTGCCGCAGGCCGGGCAACGCCCGAGGGCGGCCGCCAGGAAATCGGTCCGGCCGCCGGGCGCCGCATCCGTCATCCGTGGGCGCTGCCGCCGAAGATGACGTAGATGAAGGCGAAGAGGAACAGCCAGACGACGTCGACGAAGTGCCAGTACCAGGCGGCGGCTTCGAAGCCGAAGTGCTTCTTCGGCGTGAACTGGCCGGCCAGGGCGCGGATCAGGCAGATCGTCAGGAAGATGGTGCCGACCAGGACGTGGAAGCCGTGGAAGCCCGTGGCCATGAAGAAGGACGAACCGTAAAGGTTGGCCGCGCCCGTGGCGCCTTCGGCATCCGGCAGCAGGAAGAAGTGGAAGCGGTGTTCCTTGATGACTTCCAGGTACTCGCTGGCCTGGACGCAGGTGAAGAGCGCGCCGAGGATGATCGTCAGGACCAGACCCCAGACGGCGCCCTTGCGGTCACCGTCCTGCAGCGCGTGGTGCGCCCAGGTGACGGTCGTCCCCGAGGTCAGGAGCAGCAGGGTGTTGACCAGCGGCAGCTGCCACGGATCGAGGGTCTCGACGCCTTGCGGCGGCCAGGTCGACCACGCCGTCTTGACTTCGTCGATTGCCGACGCGGCGCCCGAACGGTGGCCGTGGAATAGGGCCATTTCGAAGAAGATCCAGAACCAGGCCACGAAGAACATCACTTCGGACGCGATGAACATGATCATGCCGTAGCGCAGGCCGAGCTGAACGACCGGGGTATGGTCACCGCGGCGGCTCTCTTTGATGACGTCCAGCCACCAGAAGACCATGGTCAGGAGGATGCCGGCGATGCCGACCCAGAACAGCCACCAGTCGCCCTTGTGAATGCCGAGGATGCCACGCAGCGCGGCCACCAGGCCGAACGCCCAGCAGACCGCCGCGGCGGAGCCCATGAGCGGCCAGGGACTGGGGTTGATGATGTGGAAGTCGTGCTTAACGCCGTGCTGGGACATGTCGTATTTCGCTCACCTATTTATTGGCCGATATTCAAGGACGCAAGCGCCCCCGCACGGCTTGTGCCATGGGCATAACAGGAATCCCGTTTATGCCAATTTCCCGTTAAAGACAATGGAGGCCGCGCGCTCATGTGCCCGATTTTCCATCGCGCTTCGATTCGAAAAACGTATAGGACAGGGTGACGTCGGAAACGCCCTTCGTGTCCTGATCCTTCATCAGTCTGGGATCGAGAAAATAGACGACCTGGAAGTCGCGGCTTTCGCCCGGCTTCAGCGTCTGATCCTGAAAACAGAAGCATTGCAGCTTCATGAAATACGCGCCCATCGTGTCCGGCAGGACGTTGAAGCTGGCGCGCCCGGTCACCGGATGGTCGGCCGTGTTGGTGACGGTAAAGGTCACCAGCTTGGTCTTGCCCACCTGGGTGTCGAGATACGGCACGGCCGGCTTGAATTTCCACGGAATGTCGCGCGTATTGACGTCGAAATGGACGCGCATGACCTTGTTGACGGCGTAGCGCGGCGCCGCCTTGGCGCGGCGCGCCTCGCCGTTGAAACCGGTGGCCGAACAGAAGGCACGGTAAAGCGGAACCGACGCATAGGCCAGGCCGACCATCGCCACAAAGGCGCCGACCAGCATCCAGACCGTACGAAGGTTCTTACGCCTGGTCATCTATTTCGACGCATCCACCGAGGCGGCGACCGACGCGCGGTAAGCCTGACGAAGTTGCGCGTCGTGCTTCAGGCCCGCCGCCATGCGCGTCATCGAAATAAAGAAGACCAGGATGACGAAGCCCACCAGGCCCAGCCCTATAAAGAGATTGCGCTGCTTTTGCGCCTTCAGGTAGGCGTCGCGGTCCCGGACGGGATCGGGCGTGGCTTCGGTCACAGGTGAAACCCTTTCAGGGCGTGTTCGATCAGAAGCGTGGCGAACAGCGCGGTCAGGTACAGAATCGAGAAGGCGAAAAGGTTGCGCGCCGCCAGCGCCTCCTTCTTAACATCGTAGAGGCTCGTCTCCCCACCCTCCGGGTGGTCGCCGGCCCGCGACAAAAAGACGCGGAGCGCCAGATAAAGGAAATAGGCCCCACCAAAGATCGATACGAGCGCATAGACAACGCCGCCGAGACCGATCAGGGCGGGCACGCAACCGACCGGCACCATGACCAGGCTGTAGAGCAGGATCAGCAGGCGCGTGTGGCGGGCGCCCTTGGCGACCGGCATCATCGGGATGCCGGCATTGGCGTAGTCCTCGCTGGTATAGAGGGCCAGCGCCCAGCTGTGCGGCGGCGTCCACAGGAAGATGATCGCGAAAAGAACCCAGGCGGCCCAGGGGGCTTCGCCCGTCGCGGCCGCCCATCCGATGACCGGCGGGAAGGCCCCGGCCGCGCCGCCGATGACAATGTTCTGCGGCGTGCGGCGCTTGAGCACCATGGTGTAGAAGACGACGTAGTAGACGATGGTCAGGGCCAGGAGGCCGGCCGCCAGCCAGTGATCGAGCGCCAGTCCCATGGTGATGACCGACAAAAAGGCCAGGACGCCGCCGAAGGTCATGGCGTCGTTCTGGCTGACGCGGCCGGCGGCGACCGGGCGCAGACGCGTACGCCGCATCAGGGCGTCGGTCTTGCCTTCGATCGCCATGTTGAGCGCGCCGGCCGAACCGGCGCCGAGCGCGATACACAGGATGGCGACAAAGGCCAGGTACGGGTTCATGTGCGCCGGCTGCCCGCCTTTTTCGGCAATCAGCAGGCCGGTCAGTGCGGTGAACACGACCAGAGACATGACGCGCGGCTTCAAGAGCTGGAAATAATCGGCCGGAAGCCCGCGGCGATCGGGCGCCGCATAGTCGCGCGCCAGGTCCGACACCAGTTCGGCGTCGTTGCGCAGCGGCTTCTTGGGCTTTTTGTCGGCGGCGGCCATGGGCACTTCAAAACTCTTCTTGCAAGCGATCTCCGAAAGATGTGAGCGGCTTTCGGATAAACATCGCGTCAAAACAAAAGACAGCGGGGGTGAAGACCGTCCGATCTTCACCCCCTGAGGTATTGGCGACGAAGGAAGCGCTTAGTGGTGCGAATCTTCGTCGGTGATGACCGGCAGTTCCGAGAACTGGTGGTACGGCGGCGGCGACGACAGGGTCCATTCCAGCGTCGTGGCGCCTTCGCCCCACGGGTTGGCTTCGCCCTTGCGGCGGACGATCAGCGCTTCGATGAACATGATCAGGAAGACGATGACGCCGACCAGGGTGATGGCGTAGCCCCACGACGAGATGTTGTTCCAGAAGTGGTAGCCTTCCGGATAGTCGACATAGCGGCGCGGCATGCCCTGCAGGCCCAGGAAGTGCTGCGGGAAGAAGATGACGTTCACGCCGACGAACATGATCCAGAAGTGCAGGCCGCCGAGGAAGCCGTTGTACTTCACGCCGAACATCTTTTCGAACCAGTAGTAGAAGCCGGCGAAGATCGAGAAGACGGCGCCCAGCGACAGCACGTAGTGGAAGTGCGCGACGACGTAATAGGTGTCCTGCAGGCTGTAGTCGACCGGGGCGTTCGACAGGACGACGCCGGTGACGCCGCCGACCGTGAACAGGAAGATGAAGCCGATGGCCCACAGCATGGGCACCTTGAAGCTGAGCGAGCCGCCCCACATGGTGGCGATCCACGAGAAGACCTTCACGCCGGTTGGCACCGCGATGACCATGGTGGCCATGACGAAGTAGGCGCGCAGGTCGAAGCTCATGCCGACCGTGTACATGTGGTGGGCCCACACGATGAAGCCGACGAAACCGATGGCGACCATGGCGTAGGCCATCGCCAGATAACCGAAGACGGGCTTCTTCGAGAAGGTCGAGACGATGTGGCTGACGATGCCGAAGCCCGGCAGGATCAGAATGTACACTTCCGGGTGACCAAAGAACCAGAACAGGTGCTGGAACATGATCGGGTCGCCACCGCCCGACGGATCGAAGAAGCTGGTGCCGAAGTTACGGTCGGTCAATAGCATGGTGATGGCGCCCGCCAGGACCGGCAGCGACAGCAGCAGCAGGAAGGCCGTGACCAGAACCGACCAGGCGAACAGCGGCATGCGGTGCAGCGTCATGCCCGGGGCGCGCATGTTGAAGATGGTGGTGATGAAGTTGATGGCGCCGAGGATCGACGAGGCGCCGGCCAGGTGGAAG
>OUNM010239741.1_pt1 | contig 57860 bp, 47 predicted proteins | sample 1769961 | NCBI WGS metagenome assembly OUNM01 (sample SAMEA3914820, study PRJEB12502) | metagenome | biome: forest; material: soil | place: USA | collected 2012-03-12 | depth 0.3 m
GCGCCAGGCGAAGCCGAGTTCCTCGGCAGCCCACCATTCCCGTTGGAATTGCGGATCGGGTTCTCGACGGGCATCGCAGAATGCGGGAAAGAGAAGAGTTGGAATCATATTGCAGCATGGGGGAAAAGGGGGAGATCGGCGCTCGAAGGAGCAGATCGAGTCGGAGAAAACCGAAGGGATTCTCTCCAGAAAAACAGGGGTCTGCGGATCACCTAACAGCTCACCTGAAAGCCTGTCGGCAAACTCACACCTCCTGTCGGTCAGCGCGCAAAAAAGCTTGGCCCCGCGCTGCAGGTCGCCGATAGTCGCGGCCTATGGCCAAAGGAAATAACAGTCACAAAAAAGAAGTCAAGAAGCCCAAGAAAGAGAAGCCAAAGCCGGTCGCCACCCAACGCAAGGGTTAAGCCGGCGGCAGCCTATCGATGGCGCTCCACGACAAATCCACTCCGACAAAGGCGAGCTGAAAAGCTCGCCTTTGCTTGTCGCCCCTTAGGGCTCGTAAAGAAATAAGGGTTGCAATATGGCGCAGGATTTTTGGCTGCTGGCAAGGCGTCCCGCGAATGCGGGAGGCATAACCGGTTCGATACGTGACTGAGAATCGAGCAAAGCGAGAAAGCCTGCCGCAGGCAGCCCGTAGGGCAGCGCCGCCGCCAGCAGCCAAAAGGACAAGCCAGATTGCGACCCTTATTTATTTACGGGCCCTTTACTCCAGGAGCTTCAAGGTGCGCCGCTCGCGGGCGCTGGCCGCGGCGGTGTCGACGATCTGCTGACCGATGCGCGAGATGTCGACCGAGAGCGGCCCAGTGATCGCCTCGCCCGTCTCGATGCAGTGCAGGAGATATTGGACTGGATTCTGGCAGGGCTTCTCCAGAATCACCACGGGGCGATCGGCGCCCTCCTTGTCATCACGCGTCTGGACGCGCACCGAAGTGGCGTAGTCCCACACCGAAATGGTCCCGTCGCGGCCCACGATGCAGATGCCACATTTCGGCTGCGGCTGGTGCGTCCACGGATCGGTGAAAGTGCCCCACCTGGTCTCGAATTTCGAGAGGCCCGACGCATAGCGCGCGATCGCTACGGCATGCTCATCCACTTCGAGGCCCTGCGGCTCATCGACGACACAGGTCACCTCCAGCGGCTTGCGGCCGCCCAGATACCACGTCCCCATCGTCGCGCCGTAGCCCATATAGTCGAGCAGCGAGCCGCCGCCCTGCTCGCGCTTGTAAAACCAGCTCGCCGCCTTCTCTTCCTGCGTCGGCGTGTGTTCATGCTTGTCGGCGCCGTGGTAAAGCGGGCCGCGATTTCCGCCATAGTGATGCACCTCGATGACTTCGCCAATGACGCCATGATCGATGAGGCTCTTGGCCGTGACGTAGCCCGGCATCCATCGCAGAGGCCAATTGATCGCCAGCAATTTGCCGGTCGCCGCCACCGCCGCCGCCATTTCGTCGGCCTCCTGCAGGGATGCGGCAAAAGGCTTCTCGACCACGATATTCACGCCATACTCGGCCACCCGCTTCGTCCACAGCCCGTGAGTTGCCGCCGAGGGGCACAGAATCGCGAGATCCGGTTTGATCTGGTCGAGACAGGCGCGGTAGTCGGTGAAAACCTGCGCGGAAGACAGGCCGAAATTCCGCGTCGCTGCCACCAGCCGCTCCGGCTTTTCATCACAGATGCCCGCGATTTCCGCCTCTGGATGCTCGAAGGCCATCCGCAAAAGATCGCCCATATGAAAGTGGTCGAAGTTGATACCGACGATCTTGAATTTCTTGCTCATGATGGATTGGGGAAAAAGCGCTCCAAAAATTCGGCGATGCCATTTGCAGTGTCGACGTAAAAGCCCTGGCTTCGCGTCATATGCAAAACGCCGCAGGTCGGCTCAAAGCGCACCGGGCATAAGGAATGTACGCCTCGATGTATTATGCAAAATCGAACGTCTGGCCGGCTTGGATGCGACATTCCCCGACGGGGCGGGTTTACTGCAATCGTGGAGAAGTCGAAAATGCCCGCTTGACTGAATGACTCGTTCAGTCACATTTCAATCATGCCCCGTCTGCGCGCCGATATCTCAGGAAAACGTCTCCGTGAACTCATGGAGGCGGCGATCGGCGTCTTTTGCCGTCAGGGTTTCGAACGCTCCCAGGTCGCCGACGTCGCCAAAGCCATGGGGGTCGCCGTGGGCACAGTCTATCTCTATGTCGAAAGCAAGGAGGCGCTCTTCGATCTCGCCGTGCGCTATTCCTCCTCCGAGGACCAGGCTTGGGTCGACACACTCGAAATTCCTGTGTCGACGCCGGCCCCGGGCTCTACGCTGGAGTTTCTCCGCGAACTTTTTGGCCGCGACGACCAGTGGCCTTGCCTGAAAGCGGCGCTGAAAATCGAGCGCGCCGAGAATGCGCACGAGGAAGTCGAGGGCATCCTGCGCGAGCAGTACCACCTCATGAAGCGCCACCGGTACGGACTGTTGCTGCTCATGCGCTCGGCGCTGGAGTTTCCCGGTCTGAGCGATGTCTTCGTGCGCGGCCTGCGCGACAAGCTGCTGCAGCACCTGGCCAAGTATATCGATCTGCGCGTGGCCGCCGGTCAATTCCGGGAGCCGGCGAGCAGTCTGGCCACCGCGGCGGTGCTCACCCAGTCGATTGCCTGGGCTAATTTACAGCGTCCGTTCGATCCCGGCCTGGCCTCGATGACCGAGGAGCTAGCCGAGGTCGCCACCATCGACCTGCTCGTGCACGGGCTGCTCGCACCTGCCGGCCGTTCGGCTGAATAACATTTTCGCGTCATCCTTTCGTTCAACACCCGCCATCCATGAAAATCCCTAGCGCCATCACCCGACTCGCCGCCGGCTGTCTTCTGGCCGGACTCACTCTGTCCACCGCCGGCGCCATGGAAGCGCCGAACTTCACCTTGCTCGACGACCACGGCAAAGCGCACGAATTGCATCGCGCAGAAGGCCGCGCGGTCGTGCTCTTTTTCACCGGAGTCGGCTGCCCCGTGGCGCGCAAGAATGCCGGCAAGCTTCACGCCATGAAGGAACACTTCGGCAAGGATCTCGAGGTCTGGATGGTTTATTCCGACGGCCAGGACGATCGCGCTGCGGTGACCAAGGAAGCGCAGGAGCTCGGAGTAAGCGAACTCCCCGCGCTGCTCGACCATCACCAGGCGCTGGCCCTCGCGCTCGGCGTGCAGCGCACAGCCGAAGTCGTGGCGCTGGATACCAAGGATTGGAGCATCTTCTATCGTGGCGAGATCGACGATCAGCTCGCCGAAGGCACGGAAAAGCCCGCAGCGGCGCAGACTTATCTCCAGACCGCCCTGGACCAACAATTTGCCGGCGAAGCCGTGGCCACGCCCAAGACTGCCGCGAAAGGCTGCCTCATTTCGTACGAAAAAGCAGCCGGGGGCGATGAAGCCGTCTCGTATAACAAACAGGTCGCGCCCATTCTCCGGGAAAAATGCGCCAATTGTCACCGCGAGGGCGACATTGGCCCCTTCGCCTTTGCCAACTACCGCGTCGCCAAACGTAAGGCGCGCATGATCGAGGAAGTGCTGCTCACGCAACGCATGCCGCCCTGGCACGCCGACCCACATTTCGGCAAATTCGCCGAAATTCCCACGCTGACCACCGAAGAAACTCAAACGGTGATTCGTTGGATCAATCAAGGCGCGCTGGAAGATGAAGGCGCCGATCCCCTCGCCGCGACGGCGGAGCCGGCGCCGGATTGGCCGCTTGGCAAACCGGATTACGTGATCAAGCTTCCACACCCGGAGGAAATCCCGGCGACCGGTGTCCTGAAGTATCGCCACATCCGTCTCGATTCGCCGGTGACGGAAGATTCCTGGCTCGCTGCGACCGTCGTCAAGCCGGGCAATCGCGCCGTGCTCCACCACTGCATCGTCTATGCGAAATTCGAAAATTCCGGACGCGACCTCGGCGGCGACGGGGTGAAAATCGCCGGCTGGGCTCCAGGACGGCTACCCGGTCGACTGCCCGCGGGCACCGGCATTTTCTTGGGCAAGAATGCCAAGTTCGACATCGAGCTGCATTACACTACCAATGGCGAAGCAACGAGCGACGACACTGAGATCGGCCTCTATCTTCTCAAGGAAAAGCCGCCGCTCGCTTACAAGACTGGCATGGCGCTGAAGCTGGATTTCTCCATACCGCCAAACACACCCGAGGCGCAGACTTCCGCGACCTTCCGCTTCGATCATAACTCGATCATCTATACGCTCACCCCGCATATGCATGTGCGCGGCTCGTGGATGAACTACGAAGCATTCTATCCGGATGGCCGCCACGAGACGTTGCTCGCCGTGCCGCGCTACGACTTCAACTGGCAGACGACCTATCGCCTTACCGAACCGCTCAAAGTTCCGGCCGGAACGAAGATTGTCTGCACGGGCGCCTTCGATAACTCGACCAAGAACCCGTGGAACCCGGATCCTAACAAGACGGTGCGCTGGGGAGAACAGTCCTGGGACGAGATGTTCATTGGCTACGTCGGCTATGCAGAATTGCCGAACGAGACGGCGGCGAATTAGCTGAGCCCGGTCAAAACTAACAAGCGTTTTTTGCGCTTTCCGAAAGCGCTGGCGCGTGCACCATTGGCCCTGATGTCCATATCCATCGACTCTGTTATTCATTTCGTCTCTCGTCCGCGCGCGGCAGCGCTGGCGGTTTCGATTGCCGGGTTGCTCTTTCATCCCAGCTCGGCGCAAGCCCTTCAGCCCTGTCGCATTGAAGTCGTCGAGCATGGAAGCGGCTGGCCGGTGCCGCTCGTCGAGCTTCGCACCACTAGCAAGGTGCGCCTGGTCACGGATAACGCCGGTGTCATCGCCTTCGACCTGCCGGAATTCATGGGCGTGGAAACCTGGTTCGACGTGATCGGCCACGGCTACGAAGTCCCGAAAGATGGCTTCGGCATGCGCGGAGTGCGGCTCAAGCCCGAGCCAGGCGCAACCCTGCGCGTCGAAGTCAACCGGACCGTCCCCGGCAAGCGGATCGGCCGCCTCACCGGCTCCGGCCTTTTCGCCGAAAGCCAGAAGCTCGGCCAGCATCTCGACTGGCATGAATCCGGCATCACTGGTTCGGACACGGTGGAAAATGCCGTGTATCACGGGAAGCTTTACTGGGCCTGGGGAGATACAAATCTGCCCGGCTATGGACTTGGCATTTACTCCACATCCAGCGCGACGACGGCCATCGCGCCGCTGACTTCCTTCAAGCCGCCGTTGGAACTGCCGTTCGACTATTTTCGCGACAATCGTGCCGCCCCTCGCGGCGTGGCAAAGATGGCCGGCGACGGACCAACCTGGGTTTCCGGCTACGTGACGCTGCGCGACAAGACCGGCGTGGAAAAACTCGTCTGCAGCTATACCAAGATCCGGAAACACCTCGAGGTGTACGAAATTGGCCAAGCGGTCTGGAACGACCAAACCGCTAATTTCGACTCGGTTCATATCCTCTGGAAAGCCTCGGATAACAAACCAAAACCCGCTTGGCCCGGAGGACACACCGCGCAGTGGAAAGACGCAGAAGGAAAATCCTGGGTCTACTTTGGCGATCCTTTCCCGGAGGTCCGCATGCCGGCGACCTATGAGGATTGGCTGGACGAGTCGAAGTGGGAAAAACTGCAGCCGCAGAAGGATCTGCCCTCGGCCTCGGGCGGAGATAACATCGTGCCGCATACCGGAGCCATCGCCTGGAATCCCTGGCGGAAGCGCTGGGTCACCGTCTTCATGCAGCGCTTCGGCAAACCCTCCGCGCTGGGCGAGCTCTGGTACGCGGAAGCCGACGCGCCCACCGGCCCCTGGGGCAAAGCCGTGAAGGTCGTCACCCACGAAAATTACACTTTCTACAATCCGCAAATCCACCCGGAGTTCACCAAGCCGGATTCGCCGATTCTATTCTTCGAGGGCACCTACACACAGGAATTCGCCGACCACGCCTTCCCCACGGCGCGGTATGATTACAACCAGATCCTGTATCGGCTCGATTTGGACGACCCAGCGCTGGGGCCGGCTCAGAAACCGTAAGTTTCGATAACGACAACGCCTCCGATGTGATAACATTGGAGGCGTTGATCCTCGCTCGCCACGCGCCATCAGAGACGAGGCGCTCATGATACTGAACAGCGCCGGGACGGAAGCCGGCGCGCTTTTGCAAGTGCGGGTGCTTGCTCCCGCTTTGTAATCGCAGCAAGCCAGCGAAACTTCCGGTCCACTCGGTGTTTCGGGAGCGCCACGTCAAACTTCGCGTCCAGCGTGAACGCTGAGCTAACAAAGCGGGAGCAAGCTCCCGCACTCGAAAAATCGATGGATCCAGCCTGAATCTGGCTCCGGGACAGGAACTAACGACGAACGAGTCACCGTCGCTGTAAGGTATTTTTATTCGGCATGCACCTCCCAGCGCCCCCAGAGCGACGGCGCCAGCTCCGCTTCCGACGGCACATCCGCGGTGATTCCAGTGGCTTTGTTATTCCAATAAACGCGTTGCAAGGTCTGGAAGCCATCGCCGCGCAGGATGCCAATATCTCCCTTGATCGATTGCCCTGGCGCGGGCTTCAGCCCCAGCGCCGCCAGCGGAACCGATAACTCATAGGTGGCGGACTCGACCCGGCCCTGACGATTCTTCTCCGTCGCCGAAGCCAATTCCACCTGCGCGCTGACGTCGTCCACGCGATCCATCGTGATCGTTCGCCACGGCGACGAGAAGGGAACCGGCTCCTTTGATCCCGCGGCCACCGGCCGATAAATTAACGCCACGATTTTGTCTTTCACGCGCGTGACGAGCAGTCGCACATCGCCGGTCACCGCGTGCGAACGCTTGGGATCGGCAGCGGGGTTTGCGCCGATCATCAGATCCAACGCCCCGCCTGTTTTGAAGGGCGCGAGCGGTGTCTCTCCGGAGTTCTTGAGCAGCTCCGCATCCTGCGTGCGGAAGGCCGCGTATAAGCGATCGCCGGAAATTGTGACTGCCCCGGTGATGTCGTAAGGCTTGCTCTCGCTGTTGAAATTTGCAGCCGTTCCCCGGCGATCGATGATCGCCCAGTCCGCGCCGGCCCAGTCCTCGAGCTTGCCATCGACCGTCGGAGCTTGCTTTCGCATGGCCACCTTTAATACACCGGAGCCCCGCTCCAATTGACGCTTGCGTTCCGCCTGCACGCGCCACTCGTCCGCGGCGGCGAGATCCGCTGCCGTCACGTGGAACACCGTTTCGGGCAACCGGCGGACGCTGTCCAGCCCATCCAACCGCACGAGCGCGGTCCGAGATCCGTCGACGATATATATATTGCCATCGGGCGCGCTATTGATCGTCGGAAAGAAATTCTCATCGTGCGGGGTGATCTCGTTGAGCGCCATGCCGCGCTCCGCCGCCGGCATCGTCCAGGTCTTGCCCACCCGCGAGTCCTGAAAAACCTGGCTCACAAACAACCCGTCCAAAGTGAAGAGATACATCGGACCCATATTTCCATTGATGCACCAAAGCGGCCCGGCTTCGCCCTTCCCAGGAGTGACCACACCGCCTAACAAACGCGTCGTGCCAATGAGTTCGCCCGGGCGATCTGGAATCGCTGACTCATGCGAGGCATGGAGCCCCGGCCACGCGCTGGGATAGCTCCACATCGGCACGCCATTTTTCACTCCGCCTGGGCCATCGGCGGCAAAAGGCTTCGGCGCGGTCGTGAAGATCGACCAGCCATCCGGCCCAACGAGCGTCTGGTCGCCGCCGCTGGAGGTCGGGTCCTGCACCCCGCCGACGAGCGTCTCGCCAGCGCTTAAATCATAAACCGGCGCGCCCTGCGCGGTGAAGGACTTCGGCGCAAATCGCGCCGCCTTGCCCTCCAGACGCGAGTTCACGAAAGCAAGATCCGGCATGACCGTCAGGCCTCCAGAGCGCCCCGTGGTGATAGACACCTCATCCGGCTGCGCCCGGCCATCGCCGTTTAAGTCCGACCAAATAAATACGGCCTCTCGCGGGAAGCCGTCGCCCGGCTTGACGAGAGCGCCCCAAGACGCGCGAAACTCCTCCGTCTTCAACAACGGCCAATCGTGCACCCCGCCCATGGCGGCCACCGGCGCCGCAACGCCGTTTCGCAGGATCCAAATCGTCGCGTACGGCGCGCCGTTGGTCGGGTGACTATTGTAGCAATTCGTCATGTACTGCCGCCCCTGCACGTGAATCGCGAGTTGCGGCGGGTCGGAGCCATCCCATACTTTCGGCAAATTCGATGGCTTGGGCCGGTGATAGATCGACACGAGTCGATTTGTTCCCTGTGTCCAATCCAGATGGAATTCCATCCCATTGTAATAGAATCGCTCCTTATCCAGCGGATCAAGCGATCCTCCGCCGCCGTACTGCGCCGGTCCATAGTAAGCCGCGACCAGCTTTCCGTCCCCGCTCCACACACTCACGCGTTTCGGCTCATAATCATACTCCGCCACCCAAAGCCGGCCTTCGCTATCGATCGTGACTCCGCGCGGGTGATTCATGTGCAGTGGGTCATAGGGGCCCATGGCCGGAGCGCCGGCGTGGCCGATCGCGAGGGCAAATTTTCCCTCCGGGGAAAAGACCTTCACCTGATGACTCGCGCCGGCATCACTGATATAGAATTTCCCGGCCGCATCCAAAGCTACGTCCTTCGGATCTTCTAAATGCTCACTGATCACGGTCTCGGCATTCGCCAGATTCACCGGGGCTGCGGCATCGATTTTATAGCGCAACAGTTTGGTTCCGGAAAGAACGAGCAGCCGCCCTTCGCGATCAAAGGCCAGCCCGCGCGGCGAGTTCACCTGCGCCTGCCCAAGCGCCTGCCCCCCACGGACATCGACAAATAACACGGCCCCCACCCGAGTCAGCGCCGCGACGAGCAGGCCATCGTGCACCGCGATCCCGCCAAGTTGCTCGAGATAACGCGTATCATTCGCCGGCACTTCATCCTCCGCCTTGCTCCGCTCAAAACGATATTTCAAGACCGGCTTATCCCCCTTGGCGGTCAAGGCGGTCAAACGTAGCTCGGCGTACTTCTCGCGATCCGCTTCAGTTTCGGTCTCGGTGCGCCAGGACGCGCCGACATAGGCGATGGTTTCCGGCGCCGCGTTAGCGCCCTCGTCGCGTGCCAGGCAGGGAGCGCCCGTCCACGTTCCGCCCACCCAGCCGCGCCCGCCAATCTTGCGACCGTCCATCCCCACCCAGGCGAGGCCGGCGCCGCCTTCCGAGACCGGGCTGCCGATATAGATCATCGGTTGGCCATTGATGGATTTGGCGCCGGGCACGAAAAGAATCGAGCGCGGCGGCGTGTGATTCGTCAGCCAGCCGCCGGAGGTGTCTGCCGTTTCCCAAGGCGGTGAGCCGGCATTATAAACAGACAGCTCATAGCGCGGCGTGATGCCTTCATGAAACAAGCCGTGTACGCGGTACTCACCCGGAGCGACGGCCTGCTCCGGGATGTGATAAAGCCCGTGGCGGGCGGCATCGCGATCGCGCAACAGATCGTTCGATCCATCCCACCAAGCTATGTTATCACCGGCCGGGAAGGGAGTTTCCGATAACAAATTGCGCACGCGTTTTCCCGCTGCGTCGTCGATCGTGAGCGTCACAAAACCCGCCTTGGGCAAATGGAAACGAATGGGGAGGGGAGGATGCGACTCCGCAGCGGCATCGGGCAAGGCCGCAAGGTTCAGCGCTCCGGCGCCCAGATCCATGAGGGCCTGCAATTCACCGACCCAGACGCGCTTGCCGTCCTTGGTGTTTCCGTTCAAATGAGGATGCGATTCCTTCACGACACTCGTGAGGCGCACCCGCACGGCGCGCGTGGTCACCGGCGCGCCAAAATCCATCCAGTTGGGCCACAGTTGCATCGGATAGCCATTTTGCAGACCCGAGAAACTTTTGATCGGCTGCCAATCTCCCTCGAGCGCTTCCCGCGGATGCCGCGACTCCGGCCCGCGATAGGCCTGCGCCTCGGCGGAGCCAAAACCAGCCCAAAGCGCGTTCAGCCCGCGCAGCGTCACCGGCTGCGGCCACATGAGCATGAGCCACTCGGCGTGTTCGGTAGAAATCGGCGCCGGACCGCCATCCTTGCCATTGTCCCAGACTTGCCACGTCTTGTTGCTGGAATTGTCGTTTACTTTGCCAACCACTTCCTCCCGCGCGCTGGCGGCCACGTTGGCCTCCGGCGCGATGTTCGCGAGGCGTTGCCGCAAGAGATAGACACCGCCCAGGGCGCCGGCATAACTCGGATCCGCCGGATCTGCCGTGTGAGTAAAACGGAGCGCCCGGGTCGACGTGCCCGGCGGCAAAGTCCAGATGGCGTATTCCTCCTTGTCGACTTCCGCGTGGGAAACCTGCCGGCCCGCCAAACGCTCCGCGGGAATCCATTGCGTCCCGTCGGCCAGATTTCCCGGGTAAGGAGCGTCGGTCCGCAAGACACTCAGCGCGCCGCCGCCACGCACGAGCACAGAGCCAATCTCCTCCGGCTTTTTGAAACCGATGCGCAAATGCCGGACTCCCGGCTCGCTCGATACGCCGTAGGCGACACCGCGCCAATCACGGAGAGGCTCCCGGGTCCAGACCGCTGCGGCGGATCCGCCTTCGACGCCTTTGACCGGCTCCTCCTTGCCGGCGAGCCAGGAGGCAAAAGTTGCCGGATCGAGGTCCTCCGCGGTCAGAGTCGTACCGAGCGCAGGGCCTTCGGCGGCCTGGACGCGCAACTGTGGAAGAGTCAAAACCAGCGCGGCGGCGGCGGCAAGGCAGGCGAAAGGGAGGCGGCGCATAAGAGCTTGGGTATGGTTTCAAAGCAACCGCCAGAGCGCGATTGCCTGAGAAACTAATATTCACCCGAAAGCCATTGCCTCCGGCGCTTCGATTTCCGATACTTGCCAGCGGCGCAGGCGTTCGCCGCGCCAAATCTTCGACAACACCAATATGTCGCCGCAGTACCGAGGCCGCATCGCACCTTCTCCCACCGGCTTTCTCCACCTGGGCCATGCGCGAACCTTCTGGACCGCGCAGGAACGCGCCACCTCCCGTGAGGGCGCGCTCATCCTTCGCAGCGACGATCTCGACCATGGCCGCTGCCGCGAGGAATACGCCCAGGCCATGCTCGATGACCTCCGCTGGCTAGGGCTCCACTGGGTCGAGGGCCCAGACGCGCCCGGCGACTATAGTCCTTACAATCAAAGCGAGCGCATGCCCCACTATATCGCCGCCTTCGAATGGCTCCGCCGGCTCGGCGCCATCTACCCCTGCTTTTGCTCCCGCCGCGACATCCTCCAGGCCATCAATGCTCCGCATGTCGGCGAAGAAGAGCCCGTCTACCCCGGCAGCTGCCGCCCGCCGGATAATGACGCCGCTTCCGTCAACGACTCCCCTCGCGCCGGCCTCGCTTGGCGATTCCGGGTCCCCGATGGCGAAGCCGTCGCCTTCTCCGATGGCCGCCTCGGCCTCCGCTCCCAGACCGCCGGCGTCGACTTCGGCGATTTCGTCATCTGGCGCAAAGATGATGTCCCTTCCTATCAACTCGCCTGTGTCGTCGACGACGCCGCGATGCAAATCACCGAAGTCGTGCGTGGCGAAGATCTCGTCACCAGCACCTTCCGCCAGTTGCTCCTCTACCGGGCGCTAGGTCTCATGGCCCCGGACTTTTACCATTGCGAACTCGTCACCGACGAAACCGGCCAGCGCCTAGCAAAGCGCGACGACGCCCGCGCCCTCCGCACGCTGCGCGAAGTCGGCCTCAGCCCGGAAGATGTTCGCCTGGGCTGGTAAGGCGCGAGCGCCGCGAAGCGGCGCAAAGTAGGCGAGGCTTGCAACCTCGCACGGTGCGCTGGAGAAGCGGCGGGGTGCGGAACGAGATCCGCCCCCCCTCGATCATATCTCACGCACGAGACTTCCTGCACGCAGCCCGTGCATACACATTCACAAGCGATCGTTAACTCCTATTTCGCCGCCCGGTTATACCCAACAAACTCCACCTCGCCTTTGTTATTCCGAATGAAGCGAAGGGTCTCACGCGTCGACCCGTTGGCATACTGCGCATCTCCCTGGAAAGTAAAAGTCATCACGCCATCCACCACGCCGAAGTCCGTGGCGCTTTTGTCGGGCGAAAAGGTCTGCAGCGCTCCCAGAGCCTTGGAGGATTTCGTCAGCCCGGCCGTAAAGTCATTCCGGCTCACCTTCTTGAACGCGCCGTCGCTCATCAGCGTCACCGCGCCCTTCGTATCTCCAGTCTTCAGGAGCGTGATGAATTTCTCAGCCACGGCGCCGCATTTGTTGACGTCGGCGGCAATGGCCTCTGCCAATTGATCGTCAACCTTGGCGTTCGGTTTATTCTCAGCCACAGGAGCTCCATCGCCAGCCTTTTCCGCACTCGCCACCATGATGTCTTCCGCATGACTGGAAAGCGCCGCGAGCTGATTCAGCCAGGAATCGAGATGTTTGTCGCGCTCCGCCTTGAATTTCTCCGGCGTATCGAACGGCGGTTTATCGCGAAAGACGAACTGCGCGGAGGGAAAGCCATTCGCCGTGCGGCGAAAATCCCAGAGGTTGAGCTCGGCATCATTTTTTCCGGTGACGATGACAAAAACGACCACGGCATGATCCGGCTCGAGAACCACGGATCTGGTGTAAGCGTCCGGGTAGTCTTTTTTCGTCCGCGCCAAAGTTCCCTGGGCGATCGTGGAGGCGTCCCCTTTCAATTCTTTCGACATCATTCGCAGTGCGACCATTTTCCGATAGCCGTCCCAGTCTTCACCCTGCTGCAGATATTCGCGCAGTTCACTGGTGGGCTGACCCGGGGCGCTTTGGTTGCCCTTCAGTAGATAATCGTCGCCATCGAAGGTAATCGTTTTGCCGTCCCGGCTCGCCGTGAGCCCTTGACCCGACGCGCCGGCGGCCGGCTCCGCAGGCGCAGGGGCATTCGACGCCGGCTCCGCATTTTCGGTGGCAGCCGGCGTCCAGTTTTCCTTGCCGACGCCGCCCAGACTGGCCGTAGTCCAGACGCCTTCAAAAGCGCTCCCTTTCGGCTGATAGCCGGCCACGCCGATATTGGCGCCCGGCGCCCCGGCTACAGCGACGAGGGCGTTGCCAATTTTCACGCCGATGCCTTCGTAGCGTCCAGCTGCAAGATCCCAAACCATCTTATAGGCGCCGCCCTTGAGTGGTTTCATGGTCACCGTCCCGGGCGAGCCGTCGGCGAATTTATAACCTCCCGTGAAGGCGCTGCTCCCTTTCAGATTGTAGTTGCCGACCGTTCCAGGTTTGGAAGTGAGCGCCCAGGTGGCGTGAATTTTTTTGTCCTGCAATTCATAGACCCCCACGCTGTAAAGTGACTCCCCGCCGTAGCCCACGCCGACGGTTCCCTCACCCTTGACCCCAAAGCCGACCGTCTCCTGCCGGCTCGTTCCCGTGAACCAATGCACGTCCAAGGTGTCGCCTTGCTTGCTGACCGACACGGTTCCGGTGTAGCCGGATTTCCCGTCCGGATTCTGTCCGCGCAACTGGTAGGTGGCAGAAGCTTCTTCTGCGCCCGCTCGCGCGAGAACGGCGGCTGTCATAAAAACGAGAACGAGCGTATGGAGCGGCTTGGCCATGTGGCGAACATGATCAATGGACTTTTGGCCGGCAACGAAATTTCTACTGCTTTTCCCGGAATCGAAGCAAAAACTCCGACGGTGTCTCCCCTTCGTACCGTCGGAAGAATCGTGAAAAATACGAGGCGTCGGCAAAGCCCAGCTCATACGCAATTTCCGAGACATTCATTTTGGAATGAAACAACATGCGCTTGGCATCGAGCAATCGACGTCGGCGAATGAAATCGCCGGCGGCTCCGCCGGTTTGTTCACGGATCACGTCGTTGAGATGATTGGCCGTCACTCCGAGCATTCGGGCATAGGCGCCAACCTCTGTTTCCTGGCGGAAATGTTTTTCCAATTCGGTATGGAATTGCCGCACGAGCAGCAGCGCTCGCGTTGGCCGGCCTTGCGGAGAGACCGCAGAATGAAGCCGCGCGAGCCGGAATAACAGCAATCGAAGCGTCGCCTGCAGGATCTGCGCGGCATCGGGCAGCGCCTGCTCGAATTCCTTGCACAGGCTCGCAAAGAGCGAAATGATCTCTGTTGCAGCCGCGCCCTTGAGTCGCACCCAGGGATCGGCGCCGACGGAGTAGAAATAAGGCAACTCCAACAAACGGCTTGGCGGCGGCGCCTCGTCGTCGAAAAAGAGTTGAGTGAACGAGACCATCACGCCCTGCAAGTCGGCGCCCGGCCGCAATTGATGCACCTGCCCCGGACTCACAAACACCGCTGTATTGCCCACCGCCTCGAATTCCTGAAAATCGAGCATTACCGTCGCGCGCCCCTGCAGCAGGTAGAGCTGGTAAAACTCATGAAAGTGCGGCGCCGTCCGCCTCGGGTCGAGGCGCACGGAGACCATGATGGGCGTGGCCACGAAACCGCGCCGCCGGAGATGCTCCGGGCCGGCTTCGTGCATGCCGTAGGCGGGAATAGAACGGCGGTTCATCTGGACTTAAACTACTCTTCCGCCAGACTAATCATCCCACGCCGCAAGGCAATCGTCACCGCCTCCGTTCGATCGCGTGCGTGGAGCTTTGCCAGGATGTTATTCAAATGCCCTTTCACCGTACTCTCGGTGATGCCGAGTTTGTCGCCGACTTCCTTGTTACTCCTCCCGCGCGAGACGAGGCGCAGGATGGCCAATTCGCGGCTACTCAACTCGCCGGGCACGCGTCTCGCGAGTTGCGCGCTGGCCGCGGGCGCGAGGCGGTATTCGCCGGCATGCACGGCTCGGATGGTTTGGAGCAAGTCAGCGGGCGATAAGTCCTTAAGAATGTAGGCGTGCGCCCCGGCTTGAAGCGCCTGGTAAACGTTCTCTCCGTCATCGAACGAGGTAAGCACGATCACCCGTGGCGGCGTACTTAACTTTCGCAACACGGCGGTGCACTCGATCCCCGTCATGCCCGGGAGCCGCAGATCCATGAGGACGACCGCCGGCGCGGCCTGCGCGCAGCGCGAGATGGCTTCCTCGCCACTGCCCGCCTCCGCCACTACCTCCATGTCGGGCTGACCATTGAGCATGCTCGCGATGCCCATGCGGACGACGAGGTGATCGTCCACGAGCATGAGGCGAATCTTCGGCGTTTTCATGCGGGGCAAGGTTGCGCGCCGACGAGTTGCGCCGACTGCGGATGTCGCACTTCGATCATTATGCGCGCGCCATGGCCGGGACTCGCCGTCAACGTCAGCTCGCCATTGGCTTCTCGCGCACGTTCCCGAATGCCGATCAAGCCAAAATGCCCCGGCGCGCCGAGGGCTGCGTCCACCTCAAAGCCGCAACCATCGTCCGCCACCTCCACACGCAGGCGATCCGGACCGTAGTCGAGCTTGAGCCAGACATTCCGCGGGTTCGCATGGCGCAGAGCATTGATCAGCCCTTCCTGGGCGATGCGCAGCAGATTGTTCTCGACCAGGGGTGAGAGCGTATAGGGCTCGCCGGTGGTTTCGAAATGGAGCTGCGCCTCTGAATCGCTGGCCAGGAGTTCCGCGCAGACCTTCAGGTCGCTCAATCCCGCCTGAGCCGCCGCCTTCTGCCCGCGCATCTCGGTCACCGAACGCCGGGCTTGCGCGAGCCCGTGGGAAATCATCGCCCGCGCCTGGTCCAAATGTCCGCGGCAGGCGGATGAAGCGGAATTCATCTCCGCCGCCACGGCTTCCAGTTGAAAGGCCGTGCCGGCAAAAGCCTGCGCCAGGGTGTCGTGGATCTCACGCGCAATGCGGTTTCGCTCTTCGAGCACCGCTTCGCGATCCACCTGCGCGCGGATTCGCGCCGTCTGACGGCGGACCTGAAACTGGAGCGTCCCAGCCCAGACGAGCGCCAGCAGGAGGACCGTGGCCACCGACGCAAGCACGATCGCGACTCGCGGCGCCGTCCACCAAGACGGCTGGGCGAGGATTTTCACCGACTTGTCACCCGCCATGAGCAATTCCAGCGAACGCGGCCGCCAGCCGTCGTCGTCCTGATACCGCAACCCCTCCGCCGCCAGGCACACCCCGGTGAATTCGGCCAACGCGCCCGGCTCCACTCGGGCAAATGGCGGTCGGGAAATCAGCGCGCGAAACGACTCGGCGCCGCTGCGAACCACAATCTGCTGTCCCTCGCTCTCGCGGAGATCTTCGATCACCCGGCCCCGGAGGGTGACCAATTCCGCCTGCCAATCACCCGAAAGCGCCCGCTGAACCGTTACTACCATAGGCGGAGAGGGCGCGCCCCGTCCCACGACTCGATAAGCCGCGTCCTCCAGGGCCGCCGTGTACCCGGAAAAGACCGGGAAACCCGCGACTTCGACGAGATCGCCCGCCGTGACAGAGCCCGTCTGGTCGGTGCGCACCAGAATGCCGCCCGCGCGATCGCGGATGGAGAGCAATTGCCCCGGCGCCGAAAGCGTCACTGCGCCGGCGATCTTCACCCGATGCAATTGGCCGCTGCCCTTCGGATCAAACGTGAGGAGTTCATTGCTGCCACGCGCCGGACCGGAAAAAGGATCGGCGGGAGCGGGCGCATCAACGGCAATCGCCTGCATCCCCGGCGAATAGAGCCGAACTCCGAATAACTGCCGCCGCGAAGTGAAATCGCTGTAGCAGACGCCGCGCACCCGGATTTCCGCATCGACGAAAGGCATCAGCTCCTCGCGCTTCAGCGCGAGATCGGCAAAGCGCACGGTGAACCGAAATCCTTCCGACACCACCTGGAGCGCGAGCCGATTCTCCGACATGACCACCGCCCGACCGACCCCGCAAATTTCGATCCATTGCGAATCCATTTTGCCGGAATACGCCTCCGTTGCCGTGCAAACCGTCGGCGGCGGAAGCACAGCCGCGCCGCCAAGCGGCTCGATTTCGGCCTTGCCGATGCAGGGCGCAAAATCGCCGCGGCAGGTCACCGCTTTGACCCGGACGCGTTCGCCCGGATGAAGGTCCACATCGTAGGGCGCAGCATACACATAGATCCCGGTTGAGCCGTCGTGAACGAAAAGGCAGGCCTGCTTCTGCGGCGGGACGACCCGGTCGAAAATCAGCACTGTGCCTTCGAAGGCCACCGGATACCCCCGCTCTGCCTCCGCGGACGTCATGCGCCGCACCTCAGCCAAATGAGTGACCTCAGGAAGAGTTTCGCCGGAGGCAGTCAGACCCCATGCGCCAATCGCGAAGGCGAGGGTGAGGATTCGAAGAAGGGGGGCCATCGAACGACTCCAGTCTGCACGAACCCCAGCCAGCCGCAAGCCCTCGCGATAGGAGGCCCCTTTGGAGCGACGGCAAGCAAATCGCTCGGGCGTTTCGATCCGCCCGAGCGCCAATATCAACAATCGTTCAGACGACTAGTTTCCGCCGCCGGTCAGCGCCTTCAGGCTCGGTTCGCTGTAGAACTCGGCCGCCAACTTCTCTCCCTGAAACACTTTCGCGCCATAGCCCACAATCTTTTCTCCCGTGGCTTCGACTTCCTTGCCGCCCTTCCCTCCCTTGCCCTCGTGATGTTTCGCCGTAAAGACGGCCGTCACTTGCTCGGTCTCGACCGTTTCTGAGCCGTGTGCCTTGACGGTCGCCTCTTTTTCTCCGTCCTTCATGACCGCCGCTTCCTTGCTCGTCGCGCTCTTGGAGTAAAAGTAATACTTCACCTTCACGGTAACATCCGCGGCCGAGCTATTGGTCAGAAAAATCTTGAGGGACTTTTTCTGGCTGTCGTCGAACTTGTCGCGTTTGTCGTTGGAGTCCTGCTGCACACGCAGGCTGATTGGGCTGACTTCGGCCCGCGTAAGTGGGGCGAACGCGGCGACGGCCAGGAGGAAAGGGAGAAACATTTTCATATAGGTTGATAGTCTGACGCCAGAATGGCGGCTTCTTTCAATGAAAAAGCGCAGGCGGACGTGAAAAGTCGGCGCCGTCTTCTCCATTGACTTGCCGGGCCGCCCGTCTGTTCATGAGCGCGGTTCCCATGTCCATTCACTCCGTCTATTTCGCCGCCTTCGCCTTCGTCATGGGGGCGGCCATCGGGTCGTTCCTCAATGTCTGCATTTACCGGATGCCGCGGAATCTCTCGGTGAACGAACCGCGCCGGTCCTTTTGCCCCTCCTGCAAATACCAGATCCCCTGGTGGAACAATCTCCCGCTCTTCTCCTGGCTGTCGCTCCGCGGCAAATGCGCGAACTGCGGCGCGCCCATCTCTTTCCGCTATTTTGGCGTCGAGCTGCTCACCGGCCTGCTTTTCTTGGGCGTATGGCTGAAGTGCTGGCCGTCGGCCTGGCTCGTGGCCCTGCCTTATTGGGTGCTGGTCAGCCTCCTCGTGGTCGCCACCTTCATCGACTTCGAATTCTTCATCATTCCCGACGAGATCACCATCGGCGGCACAGTCGCCGGCATCGTGCTTTCGGTGGCCGTCCCTTGGATGCACGGGACCGATTCCGCCCTCATGGGCGGCGTCTGGGCGGCGGTGGGCGCGGCCGCGGGGTATTTCCTTCTCTGGAGCGTGGTCGAGCTAGGCAAGCTCGCCTTCGGCAAGAAAAAGCTCGTTTTCGAGAAACCCGAGCCGCTCAGCTGGATACGCAAGGATCAGGATGCCAACCTCAAGGTCGCCGAGGACGAAATGCTCTGGAGCGACTTCTTCGAGCGTGGCAGCGAACAGCTGCATATGGAGTGCAAGTCCATCGAAGTCGACGGAGAGAAGTTCACCGACACCTGTGCAAAGTGGACGCTCGACTGGCTCGAAATCGGCGAACGCAAATGGCAGTTGGAAAAGACGGACAAAGTGACGGGCGAGGTGACAAAAGTGATTTTCCCCCGGGAAGCCATGGGCTTTGGCGATGTGAAATTCATCGCCTGCATCGGCGCATTCCTAGGCTGGAAAGCCGTGCTTTTCACCGTGATGGCGGCCTCGGTCATCGGCGCGGCCTTCGGGGTCGGCGCAATCATTGCGCGGCGTCGCGAAGCTTCGGCGAAAATCCCCTTTGGCCCTTATCTCGCCCTGGGGGCGCTCGTTTGGCTCTTTGTCGGCCAGAACCTTTTGACTTGGTACTTGCGGTTGTCACTGGGGCCGGAATAGCGTTTTTCGGGCCGGTTTGAGGACCCCGCGCTTGGTCGCGGGACTTCGTAAATATACATAGATATTCAGCCTTGATTGAACGCTTTTATTGGCGTCCATTCGACACCCCGCACTCTCATGCGCATTCTCATCGCGCCCGATAAATTCAAAGGTTCGCTCTCCGCTCTCGCCGTCGCCGAAGCCATCGCCGCCGGATTTCGCGCCGAGTGGCCCGCCGTCGAAACCACGCTTGCTCCGATCTCGGATGGGGGCGAAGGCTTCGCCGAGGCGCTCTGCGAAGCGCTGGGCGGCGCTTGGATTTCGCGCGAAGCGCAGGACCCCATCGGCCGCCCGGTCGAGGCGCGCTATGCCTGGATCGAATCGCAAAAGCTCGCGGTGATCGAAATGAGCGAAGCTTCCGGTCTCTGGCGGCTTCAGACGGCGGAACGCGATCCCCTGCGCGCGAACACTTACGGCACAGGTCAGCTCATGCGGGACGCCGTGGAGCGCGGAGCGCAGCGCATTCTCGTTGGACTAGGCGGCAGCGCGACCACTGACGGCGGCGTCGGCATGGCAGCCGCGCTGGGGTACCAATTTTACACGAGCGACGGCGATCCGCTGGAGCCGACACCCGCGCATCTCCTGGCGCTCACGCGCATCGGGACGCGCGAAGCCGTCGCCCTGCCCGAGATCATCGCCGCGTGCGACGTGCGAAATCCTCTGCTCGGCGAGCGCGGCACAGCCCGAGTCTTCGCTCCGCAAAAAGGCGCCGACGCCGCGGCCATCCAGACCCTCGAGCTGGGCCTGGAAAATCTCGCGCAGGTGGTCACCCAGGATCTGGAATGCGACTTCCGCGAAACGCCGGGCGCCGGAGCCGCCGGCGGCATCGGCTTTGGCCTGCTCAGCTTTGCCCAGGCGCAGGTCCGCTCCGGATTCGATCTCGTGGCCGACACGCTGCAACTCGAGAAACAGATTGCCGCCTGCGATCTCGTAGTCACAGGCGAAGGCCGCCTGGATACCCAGACGCTGGAGGGCAAAGGCCCCGCCGGCGTCGCCGCCCTCGCGCGCAAGCTGGGCAAGCCTGTTGTCGCCTTTGCCGGCGCCGTGCTCGACACGCCGGAAGTGGCCGCAGTTTTCGACGCCGTGTGCCCAATCATCGACCGGCCCGTCACCCTCGATGAAGCCATGGCCCAGGGCGGAGAATTCCTGGAGCGCGCCGCCCGGCGCGCCGCCCGCTGGCTGCGCGCCGGAGCCTTCGCGTCCCACACGTCCCGGCGCCTTTCGCGTGATGACGGCTAAGGACGTGCTACCTTTTCGAATCTCTCAGTAGGCCCCGCGCATCCGCACCTCTTGCCATGTCTGCCACCGGAAATCCGCTTCCCCTCTCGTCGAGGAGGCTTCGCGCAGACGGTGATTTTCACTCGCAAAACCAAACCCGTATTACGGCAAACGACGCCGTCTGATTCGTACCCATTTTCAAGAATTTTACCGATTTTCATCATGAGCAAACGCATCGCCATCCTTTTCGCCGGACAGGGAGCCCAAACCGTCGGCATGGGCCAGGACCTCGCCGAGCGCTTTCCTTCCGCCCGATCCATCTTTCAAGGAGCAGACGCCGTCCTGAACCGGCCGCTGTCGCAGATCGCCTTCGAAGGGCCGGAGTCCGATCTCACCCAGACGAAGAATTGCCAGCCCGCGCTCTATGTTCACGGACTCGCCTGTCTCGCCGCCCTGCGCGAGGCGATCGGCTATTTCCCCATCCATGCAGCAGCCGGGCTTTCACTGGGCGAATTCACCGCCCACGCCGCGGCGGGCACTTTCGATTTCGAGACGGGTTTGAAGCTTGTGGCCCAGCGCGGGGCCTTCATGCAGGAGGCCTGTGAGGAGACGGAGGGCTCGATGGCCGCCATGATCGGCGCCGACGAGAGCGCCGTTCGCACCTTGGCTTCGGAGTGCGACGTCGACGTCGCGAACTTGAACAGCCCGGGCCAGATCGTCATCTCCGGAGAAACCGCCCGCGTCTCTCTCGCTGTCTCGCTGGCCAAGGAACATGGCATTCGGATGGCGAAGATGCTCAATGTCGCCGGCGCCTATCATTCCCGGCTCATGAATTCCGCCTTCGTGAAATTGGGCGATGTCCTCCAGGCCACGCCCATGCGCGAACCGTCCTTCCCCGTCATCTGCAATGTGGAAGCCCGGCCGGTGCGTGAGCCGGAGGAGATCCGCCAATCGCTGCAGGATCAGGTCACCGGCACCGTCCGTTGGACCGAGACGATCGAGTACCTCGTTGACGAAGAGCAGTGCGATCTTTTCCTGGAACTCGGACCAGGCGGGGTTCTCGCCGGCTTGCTGAATCGCACCCGGAAGGGCACCCCGTGCCTTTCCATCACGGATGCCGCCTCCATCGATGCGGCAGCCAGCGCGATGTATGGCGAAATTCCGGCTGGGCGGGCTTCATAAAGAAAATCCCGTTTCCCACATGGGAAGCGCCTTTTAGCGGCCTCGCTGCCGGGTCGTGCATGCATGAAGCTATTCCTGCTTTCCCTGGTCGGAGCGATGCTTACTCTTCCTGGATCGCAAGCCGTGGCGGCAGCTGCTGATTCCACCAACCTGTCCACCCCAGGCGCAAACGTCATTCTCCGCGGACGCCTCGAAAGCTCCCGGCGCCAATTCGAACATGCGAAGAAAGGCCGGGTCGCCTTTCTCGGCGGTTCCATCACGGAAATGGAAGGCTACCGGCCGATCGTCTGCGACGTCCTGAAGGAGCGCTTCCCGGAGACGGATTTTTCCTTCATCAATGCCGGCATTTCCTCGACGTGTTCGACGACCGGGGCGTTTCGTTTTCAGCGCGATGTGCTCGATCACGGGCCCGTGGATCTGCTCTTCGTCGAATTCGCCGTGAACGACGATCAGGACGGCCATTTTTCCCGCCAGGAATGTATTCGCGGCATGGAGGGAGTGGTCCGTCACGCGCTCGTCGCCAATCCGCGGATGGATATCGTCATGACCTATTTCGTCAACGAGAGCATGCTCAAGACGCTGCAAAGCGGAGGCATCCCCCTGACCATCGAGGCACACGGGGCCGTAGCCGAGCATTACGGCGTTTCCACGATCAATCTGGCCAAGGAAACCGCCGAGGAAATCACGGCCGGCAAGCTTACGTGGACGCAGTATGGCGGCGTGCACCCGGCGACCCGGGGGAATCGCCTCGCGGCCAATATGATCGCCGAGCTCTTTCGCCAGGCCTGGGGCGAACCGGAGGCCGGCGCGGCTCCAGACACCGTCGACCTGCCTCCGCCCCTGGACCCCTTCAGCTACTTCCACGGCCGCTTCATCGAGCCAACCGAGGCGAACCTGGAGCGGGGCTGGCGGATGAGTATTCCCAGCTGGGACCTTCTCCCTGGCGGCAAACGGTCGCGGTTCACGTCGGTTCCCATTTTTTCCAACCAGGATACTGGCGCGGAAACCAAGCTGGAATTTACCGGCTCCTCCATCGGCGCCTATATTCTGGCCGGGCCGGATGCCGGCGTCGCGGAGGTCAGCGTGGACGGCGGCCCTGCGCATACGGTGGACTTATACCATGAATTCAGCGCCGAACTGCATTACCCCCGCACGGTGATCTTTGCCGACGATCTGAGGCGCGGAAAACATACCCTGCGTCTGCGCGCTGCGCCCGCCCCAGCCAAAGGCGGCGGCCATGCCCTTCGCATTATGGAATTTACCGCAGATTGACGGCGTTGCCGGCCAAGGATTTTTTCCGCTCGTGATAGGCGCGGCGGATGCCAGTCAGCCGTATCCTACTCCACCGGGACCATCGGAAGGCCTTGTTGGCACCGACGGCAACCTGTAAGCTTTTCTTTTACACTCCACACCATACTGTTTATGTCGAACGAAAATAATCCCACGGGGGCGTCCACGCAGGAGAACCTCGAATCCTCAAAGACGCACGCTCGGCAAGCTGCCGAGGATCTGCGCGCTGCGGCTCAGGCCAAGGTCGACGAAATCAAGGATCGCGCCGGCGCTTACTACGGCGAAGCCCGGCACCGCGCCGAGGAAGCCTATGGGGAAGCGCGCCACCGCGCGGAAGAAGCTTACGGACAGGCTCGGAATCGGGCCAACAGCCTTCAGGAAGATGGCGAAGCGTACATTCGTCAAAATCCGCTGCGCGCGGTGGCCATGGCTGTCGGCGCCGGATTTTTCCTGGGACTGATCTTCCGCCGCTAGGCGCCGCCTTTCATTCGGCTATTCATGCCAGCCTCCACGACCGAACAGACGGCAGATCCAGGGCTCATCAGCCATCTGTCCGGACTCGTAGGGTTCTTCTCAGGGTACCTCCGCGCCCGGCTGGAACTCGCGGGCATCGAGGCCAAGGAAGCGGCCATCCACTATGCGATCATCCTCGGCCTGCTCATCGCGGCGCTGGGGGCCATCGCTTTTGGATACGTCTTCTTTTGCATCGCCCTCGTATTTGCCCTGGCCGCGCTTTTCCACAGTCCGCACACGTGGATTTGGATCACATTTGGGCTGGCCCTGCTGCATCTCGGGGCAGCGGTGACGGCGGTGCTCATCGCAAAGATGCGGATCAGCGCGCCCATGTTTGCCGCCACGCTCGAGGAATTTAAAAAAGACCAGGAATGGCTGACGAAAACCGCAAAGAAGAGCTGATCGCCGAGCTGCGCGCCGCGCGCTCTGGAATGACGACGAACCGCCTCGGGCTGCGGGAGGACCTCGATCTGCCGAAGAAATTCAAGGCAGCCTTCAAGGCGCATCGCGTGCTCTGGCTCTCGGGCGCGGGATTGCTCGGCCTGCTTCTCACCAAATTGCCGCCGCGCACGAAGAAGGTGGTAGTCGACGCGAAGGGCGCGAAGCGCAAAAAGGTTGTGGAGGAGGCCGGAACGGCGGGCATCGCGCTCGGGGCGCTCAAAATGGCCTTCGACCTCGCGAAACCATTTCTCCTTTCGTGGGCCAAAGATTGGGCAGCCAACAAGATGCAGGGCGGGGCGTATATGCAGCCGGAGCCCAGGGCCGCTCGGCCCGTTCGGCGGTAGAATTGACGCGCGGAGTTCCAGCGGGCTGGTCGGCGTGGTCGACCAGCGAGCAGTCATTCCTCCACTTTCCGACGGGATGCCGGCGGGAATGGCCGCAAATAGCCGGCGCGTCGATCCCGACTTCACATCGACGTCATGGTGTTACCCCGGTTGTCCTTTGGCCGCCGTCCAGGCTGGCGCTGGCGCGACAAACTCCCCTCACCCTTTCAGCGCACAAGTAACGAAGGTTTTCCAACTTTGGGTTGCTTTTCCCTCCTCGATCGCTAGCAGTTTCGCTCCCTACCACGATGTCAGAACCACAAGACGCTTCAGCGGGCGAGGTGCATACGCTAGAACATGTCGATCTTTACCTCCAGATCGGCCAGGAATCAGGAGCTTCCGACATCCATTTGGGTGTCAACGCGAAGCCGATCTGGCGCCGTTACGGTATTTTGGAGCCGATCTGGCTCCAGGCCGACATGCTCACTCCGGGTGACACCGAGCGGCTCGCCATGGGCTTTCTCAATGACGAGCAGAAGAAGCTTCTCGCCGACCGCGGCGACGTCGACTTCGCTTACGCGACGTCCTTTGGTCGGTTCCGCGCCTCCGTCGTTCGCCATCGTCTCGGCATCGACATCGTCTTTCGTATCATCAGCACGAATTTGCGCACGATGGACGAGCTCGGCCTGCCGGAGAGCCTGAAGCTCCTCACGCAGTACCACAACGGTCTCGTGCTCGTCACCGGTTCGGTCGGCTCGGGCAAATCGACCACGCTCGCCGCGCTGGTCGAGGAGGTGAATCGCACCCGCCACGATCACATCATCACGCTGGAGGATCCCATCGAGTACGTGATCGAATCCAAGAATTGCCACGTCACCCAGCGCGAGGTGCACACGCATACCCGCTCCTTCGGCGCGGCGCTGCGCGGCGCCCTCCGTGAAGACCCCGACGTCATCATGGTCGGTGAAATGCGCGACTTGGAAACCATCCAGCTCGCCATCACTGCTTCGGAAACCGGTCACTTGGTGCTCGGCACTCTCCATACGGGTAATGCCGCCCGTACGCTGGACCGCGTGCTCGACGTCTTCCCCACGGACCAGCGCGAACAGATCCGCGTCATGGTCTCGGAGTCTCTCCGCGGCATCATTTCCCAGCAGCTCATCCCGCGCGCCGACGGCCGCGGCCGGGTGTTGGCCCTGGAAATCCTCACGAACATTCCTTCCGTCGGCAACCTCATCCGCGAGGCCCGCACCTTCATGTTGCCGGGCGTCATGCAGACCGGAAAGAAGCAGGGCATGAAACTCATGGACGACTCCATCACCGAGCTTTTCGACCGGGGTCTCATCACCGGCGACGAAGCGCTCGCGCGCGCCGATCAAAAACAGCTCATGCGCCAGCACATCGCCTCCAAAAAGCGCTAAGCCCATTTAGAGTCTTTTCTTTTCCCCTATGGCCTACATCGATCAATTCTTCGAGGTCCTCGTCACTTCGGGCTCATCCGACTTGCACATGCAGGAGAGCCAGCCGCCGAAGATTCGTCGTCACGGTGAAATGTTGCCCATTCGCAACGAGGCCCTCACGCACGAGGAGATGGCATACCTCATGAGCGAGATCTGCGGGCCGGATCGGTGGGCGCGCTACAACGAGACAGGTGATCTCGACTTCGCCTACGAGATGGACGAGCACTCGCGGTTTCGCTGCAACTATCTCAAGACGACCAATGGCTACGGCTGCGTCTTTCGTCTCATTCCGACGAAAATCATGACGCTGGATCAGCTCGGCATCCCGCCGATCGTCAAGGAATTCGGCCATCTCCGCGGCGGGCTGGTGCTCGTCACTGGGCCGACCGGTTCGGGCAAGTCGACGACGCTGGCCGCGCTGATCGATTACATCAATTCAAACTTCACGCGCCACATCATCACGGTCGAGGAACCGATTGAGTTCGTGCACGTGAACAAGAAAAGCATCATCACCCAGCGCGAGGTGCCGGAGCATGCCTCCAGTTTCCCCGTCGGCCTCAAAGCCGCGCTCCGTGAAGATGCCGATATCGTGCTCGTCGGCGAAATGCGCGATCTGGAGACCATCCAACTCGCCCTCACTGCCGCCGAAACGGGTCTCCTGGTCTTCGGCACACTGCACACCAACAACGCACGCAAGACGGTCGACCGTATGATCGACGCCTTTCCCGCCGATCAACAGGCCCAGGTCCGCACCATGCTGGCCAACTCCCTGCGCGGCGTCATCGCCCAGCTCCTGCTCAGGAAACAGGCGGGCGGTCGTATCGCGATCAACGAAATCCTTGTCGTCAATTCCGCCGCCTCGGCCATCATTCGCGAAGGCGCGACCCAGAAGTTGCAGGACGTCATCGTCGGCGGCAAGGGCCAGGGTATGCAGTTCATGGACGACGCGATCTGGAACGTGATGCAAAAGGGCGTCGTCTCGCCGCTGGAGGCCTACATGAAAGCGATCGACAAGAACCGCTTCCACATGTTCCTGCCCGAAGGCGAAAAGGTGCTCTGAGTCGGTCCGGGGACTGGACTGCGCCATCGATTTCAAAGGTCTGCGAATCGCAGGGGTTTGCTCTGGAGGATTCCGCAACGGCGGCCTCCTCCGACACCCTGCGACCACCGCCTGCCTCTTTCCGCCTTATGCCCAGATCCTTTCCCACGCGTCGTTCTTTCCTGAAACAACTCTCGCTTAGCGTCGCCGCCGCGCCTTTTGCCGTGCGCGGCCTGCGCGCGCAGGCCGAGCAGAAGATTCGGCATGCGACCTTTGGAACGTCCGGCCAGGCTTTGGCTGACGTCAATGAGATCGCGGGGCATCCGGCGGTCGAGATCGTCGCCGGGTGCGATGTGGACGAGCGCAATACGGCCAAGTTTCGCGAAAAGTACCCAAATGCCCGCATCTATGCGGATTTCCGCGAACTGCTGGAGAAGGAAAAAGACCTCCATACGGTCAACGTCTCGACGCCGGACCACATGCACGGAGCCATCGGAGCCACGGCGCTGCGCCGCGGCTTGCACGTCTACGGACAGAAGCCGCTCACCCACGATCTCTATGAAGCCCGCAAGCTGACCGAACTGGCCCGCAGCCAGAAGTTGGTCACACAGATGGGCATCCAGATCCATTCGAGCAAGGAGTACCGGACGGCGGTAAAGCTCGTGCACGACGGGGCCATCGGAAAGGTCAAGGAAGTCCATACCTGGAGCAGGAAGACCTGGGGAGGCGACCAGGGTCCGCTGCCGCCGCCGTCACCGATTCCCACAGGGCTCAACTGGTATCTCTGGATCGGCCGCTGCGAAGATCGTCCTTACATCGGAGATGGCTGGTATCACCCGGGCAACTGGCGCAAGCGGGTGGATTTCGGCACCGGCACGTTCGGCGATATGGGCTGCCATATATTCGACCCGGTCTTCGGCGCGCTCGCGCTCACCGCGCCGATCAGCGTCCGCAGCGAAGGCGCCGCGCCGAGCGAACATTCCTGGGCCACGAATGCGGTGATCCATTATGTCTTCCCGGGCACACAATATACCGAGGGTGAAACCGTCAATGTCACTTGGTACGACGGAAGCGAACGTCCGCCGGACGAAATCAAAGCGCTCGCCGAGGTCGGCACGATGAAAAACGGCGAGCCGGCGAAAGTTCCCGGCGAGGGCTCGATCATCATCGGCACAGCCGGCGCGATGGTGATTCCTCACATCGACATGCCCCGGCTGGTCGGGGACGGCGTGAAGGACATACAGATTACGCCAGAGCCGGGATCAAATCACTGGCATCAGTTCATTGATGCAGTGCTGGGCAAAGGCGAAGCCACGGCGAATTTCGACTATGCCGGTCCGCTCACTGAAGCGGTATTGCTCGGCAGCGTGGCGACGCGTTTCCCGAAAACCACGCTGAACTGGGACGGTCCCGGGCTGAAGTTTACCAATGTCGAAGAAGCGAATCGCTACGTCCGTCGCAACTGCCGAAAGGGCTGGGAAGACTGGGAAGTGACCAAACCGCTCGTGGCGGCTTTGTGAGAGTTCGGTCGCTGAGCTTGCAGCCCTTGGGCGAATCCCACGCGTTGTTCGCAGATGGATGAAGATATCTACACAATTCGATGGATCGGCGGTCCCTGTCCGATGGCGGCGTGGGGAACTGTGGACGGGGACGAGTTCTCGTTTCGTTCCCGCTGGGATCGCTGGTCATTCGCCGTTTCCGCCGATCCGCAGCTCCTTCCGGACGATATTGAATCCCGCGAACAGGGTTACTTTGTTGAACAGCTTTATGGGGGCCGCTACGGTGCGGGCTACATGCCCGAAGTCGAGGCCCGCAAGATTATCGATCGAGAAGCTCATGCGTATTACGAGCAAAAGCACAATGTCGCCTAACCAAGCGCTGCGGCGAACCGCTCCGGGCAATCGTGCCCACCGCGAAATCAACGCTTGCTTTCGCCAGGAGCGGTCGCTGAGCTTGGGGTCTTTAGGCCATTTCGCGCACTCCCATGACTGACAAAGTCGGCCACATCAAAAACCCGCTTACCATCATCGCCATTTTCGCAGGGCTGGCGGAGGTGGGCGGCACCATTGTTCTGCCACTGCTTCAGCAGAGCACGCAGTCTGTTTACGTCTGGTTCCTCATGCTCTTTCCGACATTGCTAGTCGGCGTCTTTTTTAAGGTGCTCTACAATAAGCATCACGTTCTTTACGCCCCTTCTGATTTCCGTGACGACTCGACTTTTCGAGATATCATGAGAGCAACCCTCCCCGCCCAAAACGTCAAGCAACTGGAGGGAGGGACCAAGGCGCTGGCGATAGGGTCTCAAGCGGCGGCTGCCGCCGCCGCGCCGGATGGGGCGCCAGCCGACCCTCCGGCATTTGCTGCTCTCCGCTCGCAGACGCGAAAGGTTCTAAAGACACTTTGGCTGTTCCAACAGAAGCAGTTTCCCAACGATACCACGAAGCGCTGGGGCTTTGGAGTTGCCCTCGGTTCTCCCGATTACATGGCCTACAGTACCGGACTACTCGAAGCCATCAAGAATGGCCTCGCCGCAGTTGACGCTCGCGGCTTTTGTTTCCTCTCGGACGCAGGTATCGCTTATTGTCAGCAGCGTCACGCGGACATATCCGCAGAGCCAGAGTTCTATGGCGCTTTCTCCAATTGACCAATGGCCTAACCATGCGCTGCAGCGAACCGCTCCGCGCGGTCGCGCTCGCCGTGAAATCTACGCTTGCTTTCGCCCCGAGGGTCGCTGAATTTCGAGCGCGTTAGGCGTCGCGCGCCGTTCTTAAGTCATGGGCTTTTTCAATTTCTTTTCCGGACGCCGCCGGCCGGTCGAGTCGTCCACAACAACCGATCGATACAGTGGCCGCCCTTTGCTCATCCTGCTTGAGAACTACGTTCTGAGCGCCATCGGCAGCCTCGCGCCAGACAAGGAGCAGTTGGCGGTATCAGTTACTCAGCGCGTCTTCGGCGGCGATGGCAATTGGCGTTCTACGCTCCGAAGTACATTGCACCTCGGCGACACTCTAGAGGAGTCTCTCCGCCAGATGTGGGCTGCCAACCAGCAGCGGGCGCGGCAGGCAGGCGTCACACTTGCTCCCGAGGAGTTTGCACGCATGATCGCTGACCAGAACTTCGCTCACCTCATCGAGCCAATTCCCAAATGACCGCGACGCCTAACCAAGCGCTGCGGCGAACCGCTCCGGGCGGTCGCGCTCACTGGAAGCGTTCCGCTTCCGATTCCTTGCTTGGCGAGCTTGTTCTCTCCGATGACGCCGACTGGTGGGAGCGCACTGTCAAGATTGACGGCCGTTCTGTGCAGTTTCAGGTCAGCGGTGACCACAAGCCGAGCCCGGCACTTATTTCGCACGCTCACGGCATCGTTTGCGATTTTTCGACTTTCTCTCACTCCGTCACTGAGTTTCTCGCAGCAGCGGCCTCAGCCCAGCCGCCTGCCACCGACGAGATTCGGCAACTCACACTGAAGTCCGTCTGTCTATTCTGGCCCGAGCGCCCCAACGATGGGATGCTCTACATCCATGGCCCCGACGAGTATCGCGTTTGGCGCTGTGACTACATCGATCGCAAACCCCAAGGACTTGTCTTTGACAGTTAATTCCCAAATGACCAAAGCGCCTAACCAAGCGCTCCAGCGAACCGCCCCGGGCGGTCACGCTCACCGTGAAGTCCACGCTTGCTTTCGCCCGGCGCGGTCGCTGCGCTTTGGGTCGTTAGGCGTCGCTACGCGCGTCCTGTAAATGAAGGCACTCCAGTCCACTTTACTCAGTTGCGGAGTTATCATTCTAACGGCGTGCAGTTCCACCATCAAGAACGAGGCCTCGACTTCTCAGTCTCTCCCGGCTGGCTACATGCCCGCTTGGTCGGCCACGCGTTTCGACGAGGCGGAGGCTACCGGCTCAGGCGTCTCAGCTGGCCCTTACCGAGACACTGTCTTTGCAGCACGTCGCCGGGACCGGACGGCGTTGGAGGAGGTTATTTCGTGCTCTTACAGTCGCTACTGCGACGCCGCAGCCGGAGAGCTTCATTCAGGTGTTCTACAGCAGCTTCTTCTTGCTTGGGGCGACATCGACTTTAGCCGCGCGCTTGCCGCCGTCAAAGCGCGCCACGGCGGTCGCTACCCATCTCATGCTTTCCTTCTCTATGAGCGCGACATGCGACGCTTTTTTCCGCTTACTGCGCGCGTCCTCTACGGCACATGAACGAACTTCACCAACAAGCCGCAACGCCTAACCATGCGCTGCAGCGAACCGCTCCGGGCGGTCACGCTCACCATGAAGTCAATGCTTGCTTTCGCCGGGATCGGTCCCTGAGCTTGCGGTCGTTAGGCGACTGAGAGCGCCATCTCCAAAACGAAGGATGAAATCCATTGAGCTGTATCACCTTGACCGCGATTGCCGGGCAATCACGAGCAACACGTTTCCGGTTCGCTGGTCCGCTTCCGGCAGTGTGGGTGCCGCCGATATTCTCGCCAACCGCACGATCACTGGACCTGACGCGGATCATTTGGCAGCGTTGTTCGACCGCGCGTTCTTACTTGTTCCCGACACCGACCTTTGCGGACACTTCCCAAATTACGGCGTACGTTACTTTGAGGGCGGCGAACTCGTGCTTGAAACCACAATCTGTCTTTCATGCTCCAACTGGATCGGAGTTACTCGCAGCAGCGCAGAGCGGTTCCGCATCGCTCATAGCGCATTCCCTGATCTATCTTCCGCGCTCAAGCATTTTCTGCCATTATCCGCACATGAATTCGCCTAACCAGGCGCTGCAGCGAACCGCTCCGGGCGGCGGAGGTTCCCCGGCAATTGGCGCTTGCTTTCGCCCGGCGCGGTCGCTGAATTTGGGTACGGTAGCCCACATGAGCGCCACACGACTTCTCGAGCATCGAATACATGTCACGGCTTATGGCAACGACCTGTTTCAGGCCTGCGGCATTGAGTTTGCCAAGACGACCGAGATGCAGCGGCAGGTTTCCGGTGCGTTCTTGTTCGGCGTGGCCTACGCTCACGGATGGGTTCATCAGCTCGCACCTTCCGACGTTCACGCGCTCGTCATCACGATCCTCATGGATGTTTTGCATTACAGTGCCGAGCAGGCTGGAGCATTTTCATCCCAACTGGTTCGGGCCACGAGTGCTGGCCCGAACGACACGATGAACGCGATCATCCATCGCGGCATTGACGGCCACCGGCAGTTGACCTCTGGCGAGCACAACGCGCTTCGCCAGAACCTGCTGGGGATTTTTCAGACACTGGGACAGCCGTATGTGGGCTAACCATGCGCTGCAGCGAGCCGCTCCGCGCGGTTGCGCTTGCCGTGAAGTCCATGCATGTTTTCGCCCGCAGCGGTCGCTGAGCGTTTTGTCGATAGGCGTTGCTGCGCGCGTCCCGAGTAACGAAAGCAAAACAAGCCACCCGTAAATCCATGCCCGGTTGTGTTCTCCATGCCAGAGGTGAGCAGTTCGCAGTCGATGCGTTCCTGGTTGAGAGTTCGCTCGCTCCCTACAAGGTCTATCACCGCGGCGAACCGATTTGCAGCGTCACGCGCCCCGGCAGACGGCGAAAGGAGTCGGGTCTTTCGCTCGATGCCAGTTCTGCGGACGGCGACCTTGAGGCCGAGTGCGCCGACGTTCTGCAGTTCCTTCGCACGCACGCCAGCGAGTTGGCCCGTCTCGCTCAGTTTCCCGGGGTCACCGACATCCGACTCGATTTCGCCTACTATCGCCGCAAGACTTTTCTCCAGTGCGATTATCTTTCACCAGAGCTTCTACTCCTCGTCGGTTCTCTCCGGATCGGCATCGAGTTATCGCTCTACCCAACGCCAATCACACCACGCAAGAAGCGCAATGCCAAAACCCGCAGCGCATAGCCATGCGCTGCAGCGAACCGCCCCGGGCGGCTACGCGCACCGTGAAATCAACGCTTGCTGTCGCCCGGTACAGTCGCTGAGCTTTGGGCCGCCAGGCGATCCCGCGCGCTATGCCTGAAGAAGACATCCATCAAAAGTGGCTGCGACAACATGGCCTGATTGTCGTGCCGCTGAACCTTGGCGCTGAACTATCGACAACAAAGTTGTCGATGAAGACGGCCACATTATTCCCACGCTTTGATATGAACCAATCGCCTAACGACTCAAACACGCTTTCTCCAACTGATGGCTGAACCAAACCGAAGCCGATGGAGTTCTCTGGCCACTTACTTGTTCGCCCTGCTCTTTGCAGGAGTCGGACTCGCAGCGTGGAGCTTCTTCGTCTATCAGATTTACGACTCGGTTCTCGCGTCGTCCAGTGTCGGCCACCACGACGAGGGCAGCAACAACCTCGGCCCGGGCATCAGATTAGCCATTTTCGGAGGACTCGCGCTCATCGCTTCATTGCTCGCTTTCATCGGCTGCTTGGTCACCAAGAACTACACACGCGAGCCCGACGACCAACGCATTTTACGATTCGCCGCGTATCTCAACGGCAGTCTGTTGGCGTGCGCCGCACTTGTAGCATTCTACTTCAGACTCTTTCGAGGAGTGTGACCAAACGAACGTCGCCTAACCATGCGCCGCAGCGACCTACCCCGGGCAGTGATGGCTAAATCTCCGCCTACTCGGAAGTCTGCGCGGCCATGTTCACCAAGTCCTTGGCCGCCTCTTGGAAGGCGTCTGCGTTTACTTGGTCCATCGCATCCGCAGCGAGTTCCTCGATGATCGCGAGCCGGTTATAGATGAGCGGCAACTCGTCCCGAGTCGGATGCTTCGGATCATTGAAACCGTCTTCGTTCAAATCTTCGATGAGGTCTTGTCGTTCCTTGGGAGGAATGGAGGGATCATTGATAGCCTCTACCCAATAAGCTTCTGCATCCGCGTCAACTCCCACAAAACTCAGGGCGACGCGCGCATCGGGATCGACGAGGGGCGGTTTCGGTCCGGCTGCGGTTGCATTGGGAGAGGGAGACGAAGCTTGCGTTGGAGAGGTTCGCGGAGCAGTGGCGACCGTTGGAGCCACTGCTCGGGGACTGCTTGCCGCCGGGCGTGAAGGCGCGGCGTCCATTGCGACAGTCAGGGCGGATTGTTCGGCGGGGGCCTGTGGCGAACCGTCCGCGGGAGACTCGGCCGCGGCCTGAACCGTTTCGCTGGAGACCGGCGATCGTTGCGCCTGCGGCGAAGGCTCAAGCGCGGTCGGATTCCGCCGCTCGACCACGAGCCAGCCGAATGCAGCCAGCGCACCCGCAATCAGGACGAATTTGGGTTTCATGGAACCGATTATCCAGAAAGAAGATGATCGCCCGATGACGCGTCCGGCGAAATCGTGCAAGAAGTTCGAGCATCCTGAGAGATAAATCGGACGGCGGCGGACCTGATCGTCTAAGCGGGGGCGTAAGGCAGATTGATGGTCGCCTACAACCCCGTCCCACGCTCCACGGCCTGCACCGCTTCTTCTGAAGCGTGGTACTTCGTGTGGCACGATTGGCAATCCGCCGCTACTCCTCCCTCCTGCCGCTGGCGGGCCGCGAGGTCGGGGCCGGCGAGGATTTCCCGCGGGCCATTCGGCGAGGGCGTGGCTTTGGCATTTTCCAGCGTGCGATGGCACTCGGCGCAATTGGCCTGCGGCGGCAGGAGGATGTCCGTGGTCTTCGAACTCACTTCGGCCTGCTTGTGGCAATCGGCGCAGAGCATGTGCTTGTGCGGCAGGTGCGTGAAGGGTCCGCGGGACAGCCAGCGTTCGGCCATGTTGGTCTTCGGGATCTCCCAGCGCACTTTATCCGGCGGCCCGGTCAGGCCGTCGTGACATTTGGCGCATCCGGGGAAAATCTGCGACTTGTTCGTCTTCGCCGTGATGCGCACGGGGATCGCAGGGTCGCCGGTGCGGAAAACGGCGCGCTCCAGCGACTCGATGGAATTGAAGCCGCGGCGGTTCAAATTTCCGATCTGCGTTTTCACAAACAGCTCCCGCTGCTCGAAAGTCACGATCCCCGGCTCGTTTTCCACCACGTAATTGACGTACTGCGCCGTGAGGCTGTGCAGGAAGTCGTAAACCTTCTCCGGGTCCCGGTGCGGGACGAAGAATTTCGGCAGATCCGGATCGAGCTGCAGCGAGTGACACTTGGCGCAGTGATCCTGGTAGCGGATCGGCTGCATGAACGCGCCATCGGCGCCCGGTTGATGACAATCCGCGCAATTCAGTTGCCGATTCTCCATGACGACATCTGGCTGGAGATGGCGCTGGTGATTGAACAGGATCTTCGCCGAATCCTTCGCGCCCGGCTGCTCATAGCCAAAGGCAGGGTGGCCCTTGGAAAACGCTGTGAAGACTGCCGGCTCGTGAGGCGTCGGCCGGGAGGCGAAATACCGGCGCACTCCATCCCCCAGCGCATCGCTAATGAAGCCGCCGGCCGGTGGCGAATCTCCTCCGCCGGGGATCCATTTCAAATCCTGCGTGAGACGTTCCTTATCGCCGTGGCAGGCGGCGCAGGAATTCGACGGCACGGGCTTCATCCGATCCGGCCCCTGATGCTCCTTGTGACAGGTGGAGCAGCCGCCGGCGTGGACCACGGCAATGTCTGAGGAAACCTTCCACAAACCCAGCGCTGCCGCCTGCGGCTGGTGCAACTGCTGCGGCTCATGGCAGCGAATGCAGGCCTGGTCGAGTCGGGCCAAGGCCGTGCTCTCACTGATACGATCCTGGAATTTCACGGCTTTTTCCTGGAGCTTCGTCGTGTCCAGGTTCGCCGAGACTTTCTCCACGAGGTCGTTGGCTTTGGCCTTCGCATCCTCCACCGACATTCCGCTGGCATTGTGGATTTTGTCGCCCGCCCGATCCAGCGCAAGCGCACGCAACAAGTCCGGGGACTCCGTTTCGTGACAAAGTTCGCACTGATTCGCAAAGCTGGCGTGATTCGCCGAGATCGGTCCGGTGCTGAAGAAGCTCAGGTGATTGCGACCGTAGTAACGAAAACCAAGGGCCGCGGCGATGCTGCCCACGACGGCGAGAATGAAGAAAACCAGCCGCACCGTGCGAAAGGCGTGCGGCTTCCGGAAGTAATCAAGATGCTTGTTGTACTTCGCGGCGATCTGCTTTTGCGTGCGTTCCCGGGACATGATCGGCGTTAGCGATTACAGATAGACGACGGTGGCGTAAGCGTGCCAGAAAGTCACGATGAGGAGGGCAAACGATATGGGCACATGAATGAGCAGCCAGCCGTGAAGCCAATGGTGCATGCTCAACTGCAGGTCCATTTGGCGACGATCGTCGCACCAGGCTTCCAACTCGTCCACGCGCGGCGACCACTTCTCGGAAGTATGCAGGCGCATCACCCGAAAATAGTTTTCCGCGGTGGCCTGCTTGGCGAGTTGGGAGCGCTTTCCGCTTTTCGAGAACAAATAGGGCAGGCACTCCTCGTCCATGCAGCGGGCGATGGTGTCGCCGGCCGCATCCAGCGCCGAGACGCTGGCCCGGCCGCCCAGCGCCGCCACTCCGGTCTTCTCCGCCACGGCCCGCAATTCACTGCGAAAGGCCAGTGCGGCTTCGAGGATCTGTCGCCGCAGGTGCGGGATCTCTTCATAGACCACTTCGCGGGTGATGCGGCTGGTCATGAGTCCCGGCATGAATTGCTGCAAGGCCAGGCCGAAGAAGCCGCTGCCCATGACTAGCGCGTAGAGCACGAGCAGCAGCGTCGGCATGGCCCCGCCGCGGTGAAAGCCGCAGTGAAAGGCGACGAGCGGCATCGTGAGAATGGTCAGCCAGATGTGCGCCTTCAGCCAAAGCTTCACGTTGCCGATCGGCCAGACCCGCTTCTTTTTCCGAATGCCCAACGCCGAGGCGAAAAGGAAGATGAGGAGCGCGACCGTGCCGAAGATCAGCCCCAGCGGCGTGCCGCCCACAGTGCGGCGCATCGGCGGCACGGGCCCAAAAAATGCCGGCAAGGCAACATGGAACGGCAACATCTCCGGATGGAAATTCGCGAGATAAAGCACTCCGCAACCGACAGTGACGAGGATCACAAATATTGCCCAGGGCGTATGTGAGCGATTGATGATCATGAAAACGAAAGGGGCGGGAATGATATAACGGCAATGCCCCGACGGATTGCAAAGTCCATTTTGGCCAATCGCTCACCTTGGGCGCGCGGTCGTGATAAAGCGGATTCCGTGCTCAGGAGGTATACGGATGCGCGGGCATTCTTTGCAAAAAGGTCGCGGCGTTTGCGCCATTCGAATTCAAATCGACCCAGGAAAGAGCGTTTTTGATCTCAAGGCTCGCCGGTTTGGCGCAAAATCCCAGATTGCCGCCATTTGCATTGCCCGAGGGGCGGCCTTTTGTGTAACTAGGCGGCGTGGCGCTATCATTTCGACGCATCCTTGCAGTCGCGACGCTTCTTGCGGCGCTTGCCCCCGGCGTAGTTTGGGCCGAACCCGCTCGCTTCACCGGCGAGCCGTCTTGCGCCTCCTCGAGTTGTCACGGCGGCGGCAAAGGCAGCGACCAGTGTCTCATCTGGCAATCGAAAGACTTCCATTCTCGCGCGCCTGCCATCCTGGGCGTGGCGCGGTCGCTCCGCATCGCGGAGAATCTCGGGATCACCGATCCGGTGAAGGACGCCCGCTGCACGGTGTGCCATAACCCGCTGCGCACCCTGCCGAATTCCCTCTTTACCCCCGCGGCCCTGGAAAAGCGCGATACCGGCGTCTCCTGCGAGACCTGCCACGGGAAAGCGGAGTCGTGGCTGCGTTTCCACACCCGGCTCGACATCACCCACGAACAGCGGGTGGCGGCCGGGATGCGGGAGATGCGGGATCTCTATGGCCGCGCCAACGTCTGCGTAGCCTGTCATCTGAATATCGACTCGGGTCTCGTCCGGGCAGGCCATCCGGAAATGTTCCTCGAACTCGACGGCCAGACGGCCACCCAGCCTCCGCATTGGGTCGAGAAGGACAACGACCCGTGGTTTGGCCCCCGCGAATGGCTCACCGGGCAGGCTGCGGACCTGCGGGAGCTGAGCTGGAAATTGGCCCGAACACCGACCGACGAGGCGCTCCGCGCCCGAGTCAAGGGCCTGCTCTGGCTGCTGCGCCTGACGCACGCGGGCAGTTCCGCGCTGAAATCCGTGGAGGTGACCGATCCGAAAGCGGTGCGCACCGCGGCGGACTCCCTCGCGCACACGGCGGCGCATCAGAAATGGTCGCGGGACAGCACGGCGTCGCTGCTCTCTGCGATGGCGCAGAGCAATACGAGCTTCCGCGACGACCGGCTCTCTTCGGATGAACGCCGCCGCCGAGCGGAAGTACTGGTGCAGGCGGCCGGCCGTCTCTGGCAGGCGCTCCAAGCCAATGGCGCGCCGCCCCAACCGCTCCTGGACACGGCGCTGAATTTGTCGACCAACGAGGCGCGCGCCCAACAGGCGTTTGATCCGCTGCGGTTTGCCGCCGCGCTCCAGCAGGTCGAGGTGGCGTTGACGCTGAAGAAGTAAGAGGCGGGGCAGGAAGGCTCTTTAGACGCTGTGTTTCGCGCTCTGAGAGAGCGCCCGCCGCTCCGGAAGTTTGGCCGCCGGCAATGTCAATCCCTTCGGAAGGTCCGCGGGCCCGCTTCGTGCCTTCGTGTGAGATTATGTCTGTCTCCTCGCAATTTCCAGGTGACGAGCGGGAAAATTTCTCCCCTAAAGACGCGGAGACGCAGAGATTTCTCGGCTTTGCCGCGCTGGGTCTCTGCGGGAACCGACTTCTCCCTCATGTGCGTAGCTGCGTGCCGCTCTGCGAGTTCAAAAGCGATAACTTCGGGAGTCGCGATGAGCAAGCCCCGCCCAACTAGGAATTGCCCGTCGAAAACAACGGGGCGCCTCCATCCCGGATTGAACCAGCGGAGACGCCCCATTAAATTAGGCGAAGTGATCTTCCCGACTTAGCGGCGGATGAGCTTAATGTAATCGAATGACTGATCGTACCCGGTGCTGTTGCCGTTTTTGCCGGTCACGATAAATTGAAACCACTTGTCACTCGTGGAGGCCGGATTCCAGGCGCCGAGGTCGTACTCCACGACCGCAGATCCGGAATTGTATTCGTCCTGCGGAGCGCCGACTGCCGTTGCGGTGCCGGCAAAATTATCCGCCCTTCCCACATTGAGCTGCCAGATTCCACGGGTCGTCGTGGCCTTCACGCCCACGCGGATATCGTACGAACCGGCAGAAATGTTCGGCAGGAGATAGGTAACATAGTCGCCCACGGCTGTGGCGTCGTAAACGGTCCCGACGCCATTGCTGAAGCCGGACCAACTCACGACGCGATTCGCCTTGCCCGAGGACGCCGCCACCGCAAGGTTCTCGGCCTTTTCGACGATCAGGTTGTATTGCCCCGTGCCGTGGCTATTCACGCCGGAGACACCCCAGCCCATCGTATCCTCCACCCAGTCGGCCAGGCTCGCGCGCGATGCGTCTCCGTAAACCATGGCCGCGTGCGCCGCAGTCGGCGGATGCCCGGTATTCGGGTCGGCCCAAGGGTTTGGCTGGAACAGATAATGAATCCCGGCATCGGCATCAATGAGTGGCTGAACGACAGGATCAAACAGGGAGAGCGGGGCGCTGATGACGGTGTTGCAGCAGAAGATTTGCGCATTGGGATACGCGGCGCGAACTCCTTTGACAAAGGATGTGTAGGCAGCGGGAAACTTCGGGGCGCCGCCGTTGAACTGATCGTTGTGCCCGATCGCAATCACAACAGCGTCTGGTTGCCATTGAGAGAAGTTCCAAGTCGGCGCGCCGGTAACGTCGAAGGCGTTCGGGAAGTTGAGGAGGTTCCAGTACTGCGGAAGTGTTACCATTCCGCTGAAACTTGCGGCGACGCCCGTCCCGCCTTTGCTGACGATATGGACATCCGCATTGAGTTCACGGCCGAGCAGCGCGTCGTAAGCCAAATAGTTTGGCGAGGCGGTGCCGCCGCTCGTGACGCTGTCGCCGTAGAACTCGATTTTGCGGGTCGGAAGCGGTTCCGGACGAAGGAGACCGCCACCGGAAGCAAGCGTAACGGAATTGACCGTGAATGTGTCAGAGGCGCTTTCGTCGGTCTTGTAAACTTTCAACGTGTGGATTCCAGAAGAGAGACCGGAGGCGAGAGTCACGGTCTGATTCGCTCCCGTAACGCTTCGATTCGTAATGCCGCCATCATTCCCATCAACGATAACCGCAAAATTTGCCGTCTGGTAACCGCCGTAGCCATTGCCACTGCTCGTAATATTGGCCGTAAACGAGGACCCACTGAAACGAGCACGCATTTCCGATCCAAACCAGTAAAGGCTACGCGCCGTGCCACTGGAGCCGATGCGTCCCATGAAGAGAAGGTTCGCATTATCGGCCGTAACGGGACCGGCGCCCGTCTGAAGCGTCGCGTCGAGAAAGACACCGCCGAGCGTTTTCACACCCGATGGCGCGCCGCTGCCCCAGGCCCCGCCGGTGGGCACGACTTGAAACTGCCAGCTATAATCATTGGCCGTCGGCGCAGTCGAAGGCACTGGATAACTGACATTGATCAAGCCGCGCCCGGCAGTCACCGAGTAACGAAGGGTGCCGAAATTGTTCGAACCTTCCACCAGTCGAATCAGGACGTCGCGAGCGCCCGTCGCGGCGTATTTCAAGACAAGAGACGAACTTTGCCCAGCTTGAACCAGGCGAGGATAGCTGCGCGAGCCGATCTGATCTTGTGTTTCCGCGGTGCGCGTGAGCCGGAAATTATCCCAATAGACGCTGCGGGTATCCTGATTTGGATAGGAGCCGCGGTCGGCGGCGGCTTCCACCGCGACGGTGGCGGCGTTTGCAGGCGCAATCGCGCGCGAGGTCAACGTCTGGTAAGGATAAACACCGGAGGATTGCCCTTGATACCGGTCTGTAAGGCCGAAATCGTTTTTGATCTGATTCCCGGCGCTGTCGAAGAAGACGATGTGCGGGACTGTGCCCAGCTGCAGATTGGCATTGCTGCAGAAATAGGTCTTGGCATCGAAATCGAGTTCGTAAAGCGAGCCCGGAGCCACGGAGGGCCGGGAACCCGCGGCCGTTTCTACATAGCCTCCAAAGGTGACGCTGAATTCGTGGGTTCCGTCGGACGCGTTTCCGGTGGCCACACCGCAGTAGTTATAGGCCCAGTTGGCGCCGATCCAGCCGTTGAACGAAAACCCGCCGTTGCCATAGGAGCCGCCGCCGTTTTCAAAGCTGGGATTGACCGTGAGGAGATTTTGCGCCTGCGCGGCGCCCGCGGCGAAAATCGCCAATGCGGTAATAATTGGTTTGGAGGGAATAGACATAGTTGAGGGAGGGTTCACGAGGGAGATAGCTCGCAGAACGACGCGGTTATGATCGAGCCCGCGCGGCCCGGGAAGCGCTTCGTTATTAAACGTGTTCAATCAGGCACGAAGAGAGAGAACACGAAGACGGGAATCCAGTGGTTTGCTTACGCAGCGAATCGCAGCCTGACGCAATTCAGTTGATAATTGTGCGCGCACTGCGTGCACAATTCGCGCGCCACCTTTTAGTCTGCGAGCTCCGGCTCAGCGGCATTCTCTCACCAGGCTTTTTCAGAAAATCGAAGAGTCCCACGGAACAAAGGATGCGCTCCGTTTTGCCCAGTTGCCGCGCAAAAGTGCACTCGCCAAATTGCGTCAACGCTGTTGACACAATTTGAGGCTGAGTTCTAGGAGACTCGCCCTCCGTAATTTGTTTCGCATGCTTCGGTTTGCCAAGTTTCCCTCGGTTGATAAATTGTCGCTACGCTGTAGCGACAATTACTGCGCCATGACCCGCGCCTCAGGCCCATCGCGAGCGCCCGACAACGGCCCGCGGCCCTGGCGGACGCAACCACTTGGCGGCTCCGGCTCGAAATCTCTTGTACATGCGGCGTCGCCCGACGGCTCGCCCAAACACCAACTGATATACAAACATGAAAACACAACTTCGCAAATTGACCGCGCCGCTCGCCGCGGCTGTGCTCTGCGTGGGAGCTTCCGTTGCCTTCGCCGATCCGGTGGTCACAGACACGCAAACGACGGTGACGCGCCCGGTGCCGCCGCCGATCAGTGAGAGTTCGACGCAGGTTACGACGACGACCCCGATCACTCCGACTCCGCCTCCGCCAGTGGTCTCCGGTGGTGTGGTCGAGAAAAACACGACGACGACCACCACGACGGCTCCGGCGCCTTCCAAGCACGAAGAGAAGAAGGAGCTGAAGCGTGAATACAAGGAAAAGCGCGAGGACATCGAGCATCCTGATCGCGCGGTCATCAAGAAAGAGGACTAGTCTTCCTTCGAGAGGAAGTGCGTGGCGCTCGCCATCGCTCCCCGATTGAATTCCGCCGCCGCCGTCCGACAAAACCGGACGCGGCGGCTTTTTCACGCCGACACTGCTCGTCTGTTATTTTTCTACTACCGCGAGGGACACGGGAGCTTGTTCGCCCCTCTCATTTCCCCATACTCACGCCATGGGCGTCGGAACCAAAAATCGCCAAAAGCAAACCGCTGAACTCTGCAAGCGCCACCTCCGGGAGCGCTATCGCGATAAGCTCGCGCTTGTGGAGGAATTCATTGTGGAATTCGAAGGCATCGACGAGGCCGCCGATCTCCCGCGGTGGAGCATGTTCACCGATGTGAAGCGTAGCTCCGAGGAAATGCTCCTCCGCCTCGACGAACATTTCGAGGCTTGGTTGAACCCGCCTCCGGGAGAGTAAAGCTGTGTTCTGGATGCTCCGTTGCGCCGTCAACCCGTCACTGACGGAAAACCCGCGTCGCGCAGAATCGCTTCCACCGCCGCGACGACCTCCGCGGTCTCAACCCGCTTCATGCAGCGAAAATCGATGGGACACCGGCGCAGGAAACAGGGGCTGCACGCCACGTGCTTTCGTAAAATCCGATGCCCCGTTCCGAGAGGACCGGTGAGCACCGGCTCCGTGGATCCGAAAATCGCCGCCGTCGGGACCCCGAGAAGCGCGGCGAGGTGCATGGTGCCGGTATCGTTCGTGACCAGGAGGTCGCATTGGCGCAATTCTTCGATGAGTTGCGCCAACGTGGTCTGCCCAATGAGATTGCGGGCCTGTCCGGGAAATTTCTCCACGATTTCGCGGCCGATCTCCGCATCCCCAGCCACCCCAAAAAGCACCCACTCGCACTCGCGGCCGGCGGCCACCGTGGTCATGACTTCCGCAAAGCGCTCCGGCAGCCATCTCTTGGCTGGCCCATACTCCGCCCCGGGGCATAGCCCCAACCGCGCCGGCCCAGCCACCCGCGCGGATTTGCTCTGTGCAGGAGCCAGTCGAATCTCCGACACCGGCTCGGCGCCGATGAATTCGGCCAGACGCAGATAGTGGTTCGCCTGGTGTTCCGGAGGCCGCGGGCGCTTGCGCTTTTCGCGAAAAACCTGGTCGAGCAGCCGATGCCGGGAATGGCCCGGATAGCCCACGCGCCGCGGAATTCCCGCGAGCCAGACCTCCAGCCCTGTGCGCAACGAATTTGGGAAAACCACCGCCGCATCGAATTTTCCCCGGATGCTGCGCGCCGTCCCAAGAATGCCGCGTCCCCGCGGAATAGAAATGATGTCGTCAACTTCCGGCATGGCTTTCCACGCATCGGCAAGCTTTGCCGGCGTGAGGATGGTGACGTGAGCGTCGGGCCGGCCTTCCTTGATGGCCCGAACGGCCGGCATGCTCATGACGGCGTCGCCCAGCCAATTCGACGCGCGAATGAGGATGCGAAAAGGCTTTAGCGTCTCGCCGGGAATGACGGCTACGCCGCGCTTGTACGTCGCCAGGAGAAACTTCGGCTTGGGTGTCTTCCAGCGATTGTGCACCCATAGCCAGTCGGAGGGATTGCGCAGAATCTGCACTTCCAGCGCGCGATTTACGTCCTGGGTCAACTTCACGATATCGTCATCCACCGCGCCAAACGGCGCGTCGATGACCATGCGCCAGCGCCCTGGCGCGATCGTGTGCACGGCGACAGGCAGGATCTTCGCCTGGGTGCGCACCGCCAGCGTCGCCGCGAGCGGAGAAGTCGAAGCCAGGCGACCGAAAAGGGAACACCAGATACCGCCGTCGCCGGCATGTTGGTCGACAAGGACACCGACGCCAAAGCCCGTGCGAATGATTTGCAGCGCCGCCTGCAGGCCATCCTTGCGCTCGAAAAGCTGCATCCCCTTTCGCGCGCGGGAGGCCCGGATTTCGGCGTCGATATAACGATTCCCCAGGCGCTGATAGACCGTGCCGACCGCGCCAGGCAGGAGCAGCGGCAGCAACTGCGCGAGCAATTCCCAATTGCCGATGTGGCTGATGAGCCCGACCAGCGGCGGCTTGTTGGCCAGCAGCTTTTCCACATGCTCCCAGCCTTCGATCACGGCGAGTTTCCGCACCTCTTCAGCCGGCATCCGGGCGATACGCAAGCCGGCGAGCAGGTTTCCCACCAGCGAGGTGAAATGTTTCCGGGCCAGCGCGCACCGCTCCCGCGGGCTCTTGCTATCCCCAAAGGCAATTTCCAGATTGCGCAAAGCCAGCCGCCGATACGGCCAGCCGAGATAGTAGCCAACCAAGCCAAGCGCCGCGCCAAGCCGGTACGCCATGGCGACGGAGAGCGGCTGGACCGCGCGCCCCATCGATCGGTAAATCCAGAAAACCAAGCGATCCATCAGCGCTTCGGTGTTTTCCAGTACACGCTCTTCAGGGGGTGTTCGTCAGTAACATTCGCCTCGATGCCGCCAAGCCGCGAGCCATCATAAAACTGGATGCCCACATAGTAATAAAGCGGACAGATGGGCACGCCTTCGCAGATGAGAATGTGTTCGGCCTGCCGAAAAATGTCTGCTCGCTTTTCCTTATCCGGCTCCCGACCGGCGGCGGCGACGAGGTCGTCGAAACGCTGATCTGACCAGCCCGTGCGATTATTGCCATCATCTTTGATGAAACAACCCAGGAAGGTATTGGCATCGTTATAGTCCCCCACCCAACTGGAGCGGCAGAAATCGAAATCCAGGCGGGATAGGGAGTTGAGGTAGACCTGCCATTCCTGCCGCTGGAGCTGGATGGACACGCCCAGTTCCTTCTTCAGCATACCCTGCAATTCCACACCGACATTCGAATCGACTCCGCCCTCCTCGCCCGTGATGAGGTAGTACACGATGGGAAAGCCGGCACCATTGGGGTAACCCGCTTCCGCCAAAAGCTGGCGCGCGCGTTCCAGATTGTAATCGAGACCGGGCGGCGGATCGTAATTTGCCGTTCCCGGCGGCGTGAGGCTGAAGGCGGGCTTCTCCCCGGCGCGGGTGATTTTCTCGGTAATCGTCTTCTTGTCGATCGCGAGGCTGAAGGCTTCGCGGACCCGCAGATCGTCAAAGGGTTTACGCTGACAATTGAAACGCACGAAGTAGTTGCCCAGGAAAGAACCGGAATGGAAGTCTGGCCGACGCGTCAATTCGGTGATGAAAGCCGTGGGGACGAGCACCTTGTCGACCATGAGGTCGGCGACACCTGTCGCATAGAAGTTAAACGCCGTATTGGGACTCGCCGTTGGCAGCGCGTCGATCGTGCGCATCTGGACGTGCTCCGCGTCCCAGTAGTTGGGATTCTTCACGAGGCGGATTCGATCGAAAGGCCGCCACTCCTGCAGGGTGTAGGCGCCGTTGCTGATCAGCCGGCCGGGTTTCGTCCAGCTCTCGCCCCGCTTTTCGTAGGCTTCTACGCTGGGAATATGGATGGGCAGCAGGGTCGTGAACGCGCAGAGATCGACAAAAAAGGGCGTCGGGTTATCGAGCGTGACCTCGACCGTGTAGGGCTCCGGGACTTTCACGCCGACCTCATTGAAGTCGGTGACCTTTCCCTCGTTGAAGGGAATGGCGTTGTGGATGTACGAGAGCTGGGAGGCATACTCGGTGCCGGTCGCGGGCAGGAGGGTGCGCCGCCAGCTTTTCAGAATGTCCTCGCCGGTGACCGGGTCGCCATTGCTCCACCGGGCATTGTGGCGGAGGTGAAAGGTGTAGTGGCGGCCATCGGGGCTGATTTCCCAGGTCTCGGCGAGGCCCGGTTTGGCCCGGCCGGACTGATCGAAGGAGGTGAGGCCTTCAAAAAGCGCGTAGGCGATGCGCCCGTCGAGCTGGCCGGTGATGGCGGCGGGGTCGAGCGATTGCGGTTCGCCACCGTTGAGAAAGACGAGATCTGCACGGTCCATCTGCCGCCCACAGCCGCAGAGAGCGGCCAAGGCGGTCAGCGCGAGGAAGATATGGCGAAAGGACGGCCGGATCACGATTGGGGCTGCGACACTGCCACGAAATGCCGTGGGGGTCCAACGTAGAAACGGCGGCGATGCCGGCGAGGGTTGCAGCCTCGCCGGCGCGCCTTTCGCCCACGCGCCCAAACCGACGCCCACATCACTCCCATTCCTCCCATTCCTCCCATTCCTCCCATTCCTCCCATCTGCCTCCCCTCATCGCGGGCTCACTGCGGGATCAGCCGAATGTAATCAAACGCCAGCGTGTACCCGGTGCTCGCGGCGTTCTTACCAGTCACCGTAAAGCGAAAAGCTTTGTCGCTGGAGGATCCCGGAGTCCAATTGCCCAGGTCCACTTCGGTGAAAGTTTCAACCGCAGCATATTCATCCACCGGCGATCCTTGATTGGTCGGCGAGTTTTGCTGGTCTGCGCGAGAAATCGCGAGTTGCCAAATGCCCCGCGTATTCAAATTCTTCATCCCGACGCGAACGTCGTAAGTGGCCTGCGCGACATTGGGCACGATAAAGGTCACGGATTGATTGGTTGCAGTGGAATCGAGAAAGGTTCCAGCGCTGCCGCTGAAGCGCACGTCAGTGCCCACGCGCTCCGTGATTCCGGTCGTATGCGTCGCGACGGTCAGGTTTTCCGTCTCGAAATGCAGCAGCGTCGAGGGAGACATGACCTGGGCCAGAAGATCGGCATCCCAAGTGTGAGAGTTATCGCGATTCAGGATTTTGAACCAGCCGCCGTCGTCCCACACTGTGAAGGCAAATCCGCTGCCGATGGCCGCTTGCGCCACAGCGCCATAGTACTGTAAGCGCGAATAGCGATCGGCATGCACATTTTCGGCTCCAAACTCACCGATAATCACCGGAATGTGCGATGACTTCGACCAACTCACCATCGAGGCGAAGTTGCTCGTCACCGTCGAACGATCGGACGAACTGCCCCAATAGACCGTGCCGGAGGCGCTGTCATTCAGCGTGAAACCCGTGGGATCGTAATAGTGAACTTCCGCCAGGAGGTAGGGATCCGATGGTGGCGTCAATGAATTGAGTGAGTCGAATCGATTCCACACCGGCACGGCGAGCTTGACGATGCGCGTCGGATTCGTGGCCCGAATCGTCGCGAGCGTGCGGGAATTCAAGTCATTCACCTGCGCGCTGGTGAAATAACCGGTCGTCGGCCAACCGGAAGGCTCGTTGAAAATCTCGAAGACCAGATCTTCCGATTCCGATTGGAGGGAAGAGGCGATCTGGCTCCAGATCGCTTCGAAGCGGGTGATCTCCGTGCTGTAGTTTGTGCCATTGAGCGTCTCGTGGTGCGCATTGATCACGGTGACGAAGCCGTGCGCGAGCGATGCATCCACAGCGCTTTTCACATTGCTCAGCCACGCGGGATCGATGGTGTAGGGCGAGCTCGTGGAGGTGTGCGGGCTCCAGCCAACCGGAATCCGGATGCTCGTATAGCCCATCGACTTGAGATCGTCGAAATAGTAAGATGGAATGGTGGCGAAACTGTTGCCTTCCAAAGCCCCGCCGATGTTGCTGCCGCGCCCCATGCGCACAACCATTTCCGATGGCATGGTCACTGCGGAAGTCAGGCTGGCAATGGCTGAAAATGCGAGCGCCGATAACAAAGCGACTTTGGCGCGCGGTTTGTTATAAGGCGCGCATCGGGACGAACGGGGTCTGGGAAGGGAGGGGTTCATGGAGGTTTTTGACTAGGGGGATGACATCGGGCGCCCCGCGAAGGCGGTGGACGCACCGATGGAATCACCTTAGGACCGCCATACTCTGGGTCAAAAACGCAAAAGTTCGGACCGACCCATACTAAAGTACGGCTTTGGATGTCTCGAAACGAGAATCCGCTCGACAACCGTCTGCGCCGAATCCTCGATGGTCAGCCACTTTTATTTTCCCGCAGTGTTTCTCCACACCATCTCCACGCTGAAGCAGGCCACGTTGCCCGGGAAAGTCGAGGCGCGGGTCCACGTGCAGATCGAGTCGCTCACGCGAAAAGACGCCCGCAATGGCAAGCCTTTCTGGGAACTCGTGGCGGTGGATTTCGAGACGCGCTTCACCCTGCGCGCCTGGAGCGACGAGCCAGCCTTTGCCGTGTGCGAGGGCTTGCGCAATGGCCAATTCATCGAGATCGCCGGGGAATTCTCCCACAGCGCCAATTTCGGCCTGGAGGCGAAAAACTGGACCGGCCGCGAGCTTACGCTGGAGGAGCGGGCCGCCCTGCTCGGCGGGTCGCCGGAACTGCGCGCGAGACAAGAAGCGGATTTCCGCGACATCACTGCGCTCGTGCAGAGCCTGACCGACCCGCGGTTGAAGGCGCTCGGCGAGCTCTTTCTCCAGGAGCACGGCGAACGCCTGCGCCGCACCGCCGCAGCGCGGGGCAATCATCACGCCCGCCGTGGCGGACTCGTGGAACACGTGGCGCAAATGATGCGCAGCGCGGCAGCCATCGCCGGCGTCTATCCGCGGCTGAATCGCGATCTGCTCCTCGCTGGAGTCCTCTTTCACGATTGCGGCAAGCTGTGGGAAAACGCGCTGCCGCCCGATGGCTTCGTAATGCCCTTCGACGAACGCGGGGAAATGCTCGGCCACATCACCATCGGCATCGAGCTGGTGAATGCACTTTGGCGAAAACTGCTCGCCACCCCAGCCTCCAAAGCCTGGACCGGCCTCCTGCCGGCAAATGAAGACGTGCGCCTGCACCTGCTGCATCTCGTCGCCGCGCACCATGGCGAGCTGCAATTTGGCTCACCCGTGCCACCCAAGACGCCCGAAGCCTGGGCGCTCCACTACGTCGACAATCTCGATGCAAAGCTGGAAATGATGTCCATGGCCTACCAGGGACGCCCGGTCGCCCCGCGCATCTTCGAGCGCTCCTGGCCGCTCCCGGGAAATTCGGTGCTGCCCTTGCCAAAATACGGCGAAAATGCAGGTCCGGCCCCGGACCCCGCGACAAACGCCTGAGTCTCGCCCAGTTCGCCTGACGCACGCGCCGGAAAAGCACCCCGCCACAGAAAATGCCGCTGCTGCTGCACATCTCTCCCATTCCTCCCATTCCTCCCATTCCTCCCATCGGTCCCATCCGTGGCCCCGTGAAAAACAAGCCAAAGAACCTTTGACTTCCGCGGTCCCCCCTTGCGTCAATGTGAAAGCGCCTGCGATATTGGCGCGTTCCCGTCTCCATTTACCTCAACACACCGCATGAAAGCCATCACAGCCCTCCTGACTCTTGCCACTGCTTTTACCTTTGCTCTTTCTCCCGGCAACACGGCCTTCGCCGCCGATGACGATACGCCGCTGACCAAAGAGATGAACGGGGTGAACAAGGACCTGCGCAAGCTGAAAAAGCAGGTCGCCGACGCCTCCAAGAAGGACGAAAACATCGGCCTCGTCGACGACATCAAGAAGCATCTCGTCACCGGCCGCGACATGGAGCCCGCCACGACGAAGGATCAGCCGGCGGACAAAAAGGCCGCCTTCATCGCCAAATACAAGGAGCAGATCGACTCCACGATCAAGGATTTCGACGCGCTGAGCGCCGCTATCAAGGCGGACAAGGCCGACGAAGCCAAGACCCTCCTGGAGAAGCTCCAGAAGGACAAGGAGCAGGGCCACAAGGATTTCCGCCCCGACGACAAGTAAGAAAACCTATCCGGTCGCATGAATCGCCAGGAATTGCTCGACCTCTACTTCATGGATGCGCGATCGAAATTGATCGATATCGCGGCATTCCTGGACCGCCTCGATCGGGCGGACGGCGAGGCCGATTTTCGCCTGGCGGCCTTTCGCGAGGCCCTGGGGCAGCTCGAACGCAGCGATGCCGCGCGGGCGAAAAATGTCCTCCTGAGCTTTAGCGACCCGACTTCCGAACCAATCGCCGCCGCGTCTGGAAAAGGCGCGTGCGGCGCGTGGCCCGGCAAATAAAACCCCTCCTCCGCAGGAGCCCAAGCCAGCCAGCATGCGTTACATCGAGCCCCACGCTCACATGGTGAGCCGCACCACGGACGACTACACGGCGATGGCCTTGGCGGGCTGCGCAGCCGTGTGCGAACCGGCCTTCTGGGCGGGGTTCGATCGCAGCAGCTCTCAGGGCTTCTACGACTACTTCCGGCAGCTCACCGATTTCGAGCCGCAGCGCGCTGCCAAGTATGGGCTGCCGCACTACTGCTGGCTTTGCATCAATCCCAAGGAATCGGAGGACGTCGTCCTTGCCGAAGAGGTCCTCGATTTGATCCCGCAATTTCTCGACCGCCCCACGGTGCTGGGCATCGGCGAGATCGGGTTGAATAAAAATACGCGCAACGAGTTGCTCATCCTGGAGCGGCACATCGATCTCGCCCTGGAGCACCGCCAGCTCATCCTCGTGCACACGCCGCACTTGGAAGACAAGCGCAAGGGAACGCAGCTCATCATCGATGCGCTAAAGGGCGACTCTCGCGTGGAGCCCGGCCGCGTCATCATCGACCATGTGGAGGAACACACGGTGGACATGGTGCTCGACGCAGGCTTCTGGGCCGGCATCACGCTTTACCCCGAGTCTAAATGCACGCCGGCCCGCGCCATCGACATGGTCGAGCACGCCGGCATGCGGAATATCTGGCTGAACTGCGCCTGCGATTGGGGCCGCAGCGAACCCCTGGCCGTGCCACGGACTGCGCTGGAAATGCGCAAGCGCGGCCATTCCGAGAAAGCCATCGACGACTTGATCTACGGCAATCCGCGGCGCTTTCTTGGGCAGAATTCGCGGTTTGTCCTGTAGCCGATTCTGCCTCTTGGCAAAGCGCCCAGGATTTCGCGCTGGCGCACGCCGCTGATTTGCGTAGAGACGGCGGGAAAATTTGCGCTAGGGTTCTCGTTTATCCATGTCACGCGTCCGTTCCCTCGTTTTCGCCGGCTGCTTTGCCGCGGCGGCCGTTTATGCTGAGCAGCGTGCGGAGCCGGTCTCGCGCATCACTTCGGCCAATATCAATGGCGCTTCCTCCGCGCCCATTCCGCCTTCTTCCGCCGCAGCATCGCCCGGCGCGCCGGCCTCGCCGTTGGGCAGCATTCCAAAGGCGGCTACCGCTCCAGGCGACTCCGGCTTCACTCCCACGTGGGAAACCCAGAAGCACGCGCGCACCTTCCTCCTCGGCATTCCCGCCCCGCGCGGCCAGATCGTCGATCGCAACGGCGAGGCGCTCGCCCAGACGCGCGTGAGCTACAATCTCGGCATCTCTTTCCCCACGCCACTGACTTTTACGGACGACCAAGCCTTGCGTTTCGCCCAGCAGGAGGTGCTGCGGGCGCGGGCCATCATCGGTCGGCCGATCTCGCTCACCCAGGATCAGGTGCTCAAGCACTATAAAAATCGCGGCATCGTGCCGATGATCATCGCGCAGGACCTGAAACAACCGGAGCTGGAAGCCTTCAATCGCGAGAAGCCCGGAAACCTCACGCTCCAGCCGCTGTACCTGCGGTTTTATCCAAATGGCCCGCTGGCCTGCCACATCGTCGGCTACACCGGCCGCGAGGGAAAGCTCGCGGAGAAGCCGATGGAAAATAACGACCTGCTTTGGCCAAATGCCAAGGGCGCCGAAGGATTGGAGGAAACCTTCGACCAACAGCTCCAGGGAAAGATCGGCCAGCTCAATATGTCCTTCGACGCTACTGGCAAGAAGGCCTCTGAACAGATCTCGATTCCGCCGCAACCCGGTTACAACGTCATTACGACGCTGGATCTCAATATCCAGCGGCTCTGCGAGGAAGCCATGGCCAAAGCGGGCAAACGCGGAGCCATTGTCATCCTGGATCCTAATACCGGCGACGTTCTGGCCATGGCCTCCTGGCCCAGCTATAATCCAAATCTCTTCATCCCGAATATCTCGCAGGAGGCCTACGACACGCTCAACAACGATCCGGATAAGCCCCTCTACCCGCGCGCTTTCCGCGCGACGTATCCTCCCGGCTCGACCTTCAAAGTCGTGGTGGGCCTCGCCGCGCTCGATAGCGGCAAGATCTCCGCGGATGACGAATTCTCCTGCCCAGGGTCGATGGAGATCGGCAACCTGACTTTCAGAAACTGGCAGAAGAAAGATTCGGGCAGCATGAATTTCGTCGGAGCGCTGATGCGATCCTGCGACACTTGGTTTTATCAGGTGGGCATCAAGATCGGCGCCCGCCCCATCTACGAGTACGCACAACAGGTGGGCCTGGGCGCAAAGACGGGCATTCCGCTCAATTCCGAAGCCGAAGGGCGCATTCCCTCGGATGATTACATGTTGCGCGTCCATCGGCGAAAGATGGGCAGCGGCGACTTGGCGAATTTTTCCATCGGCCAGGGAGACGTTGAAGTCACCCCCCTCCAGCTCGCCCAGGCCATGGGCGCCGTGGGCATGCAGGGCGGCCTCCGCCAGACGCGTCTCGTGCAGCAAGTGCAGTCCATCGATGGACAGATCGTCACGGCCTACGATGTCCGCATCAAGAACCAGCTGCCCATCGACAAGGAGACAATGTCGAATATCCGGCGCGGCATGATTGACGTCGTCACCGGCGGCGGCGGCACGGCCCACCAGGCCCGATTGGACAACGTCGAGGTCGCGGGAAAAACCGGCACCGCGCAGTGGGGGCCGAAGAACAAGGAGCGCACGGCGGCCTGGTTTGCCGGCTTTGTCCCGGCCGATAATCCGCGCTACGCCTTTGCCGTGGTCTGCGAGGGCGACGCCGGGCAGACTGAATTCCACGGCGGCACCATCGCCGCCCCAATCGTCGGCAAGGTCATGCGGGAGCTCTTCAAGGGCGAAAAGCCCCAGAAGAAACACAAGAAATCCGACGAAGAAGACACCTCCAGCGACAATGGGGACAACAGCGACGACGCCGATGCCACGCCGCATCACCGGGTGCGCGAAGACGCGCCGCCCACGCCGCGGCCCGCCCCGCCAAAACCGGCAAACGTGCCCTTCTGGAAGAAGTGGTTCCAGTAAGTCTACAATAGACGTACAAAAACGCGCGCTCGCGCGAAGCTTCAGCTTCGTCGCGGATGAAGGAGGGGAGTTCCTGCTCCCCACGGTGGGCTCCCTGGGTGTGGCCGGTAAGTCTCCGGGGCGGGAGCGGCGAGTCTGCGGGCCAGCGCCGCCACTCCCATTCCTCCCATTCCTTCCCATCAAGGGAAGTCTGGCCGGCACGCTCGAGAGCGTGTGAACCTCCCTCCGCCCTCCCCTATGACAGGCGCCTCTTCGCCGTCATCCCCTTTTTGCTTTCCTGCTCCCCATTCGCGGAGGAGAATGCACCCCCGCCCCGAGTATCATTTTTGAATGCGCGGCCGCCGCATGGCTCACCACAACGCCGCTGCCCGAATCCACGACTCATGCCCAGCAAACCTCGCAAAACCGCCGGCCTCATCGGCCTGGGGATCATTGGCTCGCGCGCCGCGGCCGGCCTGCGCGCCGCCGGTTTTCAGACCTACGTGTGGAACCGCACCCCGCAGCCGGCGCCGAATTTCCTCGCTACTCCCGGTGACATCGCCGCCGCCGCCGACCTTATCCAGATTTTCGTCGCCGACGGCGCCGCGCTCTTCGAAGTCCTGAGCGCCCTGCGGGAACGGCTCACCTCCCAACACATCATCATTTCCAGCGCGACGATCGGCCCGGAGGCCACGCTCGAAGCCGCAAAATTCGTTCAGGAAACGGGCGCGCGCTTTCTCGATGCGCCCTTTACCGGCAGCAAGGTCGCCGCCGAGCGACGGCAACTCGTCTACTACATAGGCGGCGACGAAGCCGTCTTTCTGCGCGCCAAGCCAATGCTCGAAGCGACAAGCAAGGCCATCGTCCGCATCGGCGACATCGGCGACGCCTCCATCGTCAAGGTGGCGACGAATATGATTTCCGCCGCAAGCGTGCAGGTGCTTTCGGAGGTCCTGGCCCTGGTTCGCAAAGCCGGCCTTTCCGACGAGGCGCTCGCCGCCGCGATCGAGCACAATGCCTGTCGCAGCGGAGTGCTCGATCTGAAACTGCCCAAGATGGCCTCCGGCGACTACGAACCGCATTTCTCGCTGAAACACATGCTCAAGGACGTGCAGCTCGGCCTGCAGATGGCCAACACGCTGGAAGTCGATTGCCCGATCGCCTCGGTGACCGCGGGCTCGATGTTCAGCGGCGTCAAGCAGGGCTGGGGCGATCTGGATTTCGCCTCGGTTTTCAAGGCGTACGAACATCTCTTTGCGCGACACCCCCGCGCGCTCGCCGGCGCTCATGGCGAGATGCCTGCGCTCGCGGGCGGTCATGATCCCGGCCTCGCAGAGGATGACGAAGAAGGCGAGATCGCGGATTTCCCGGCGTCGACCGTCGCGGGCGGCGGGGCGCCAAAACCGGGTGATGATTTCGCTCCGCTCCCAGGGGCCGGAGAAGCCGTCGGCCACAACGCGCCCAATGCTGAAGCCAAATCATCCGCCTCCGCCGGCGGATCCGACCAGGCAGGCGGGGAAAAAGCGCCCGAAGGCAAAACTAACTTATCCGGAGAGGCCACGCCGCCGGCGGATCCGGCAACACACTAGCTAGGGCGTGTTGGTAAAATCGCATTTTGTGAGATTGCAAGGTTCAGCCTTGGTTCCGCGAGTGAGAGACCGCTGCTCGCCCCACGAAGGCAGGGCGAGAAAAGCGCACATTGAAGTGCGCTCGTGCGAAGCTCCAGCTTCGTCACGGGCCAAGGAGGGGAGCTCCTGCTCCCCACGGAGGGGGTGTCTGCGTGTAGGAATGGAATGTCCGCGGGTGGGAGCGGTAAGTCTGCGGGCCGCCGCCACGGCCCGTAAAACAACTGCCCGAGCTTTTCCGGCAGGTCGCGCGCGGTCTGGCGCGCGATACTGATTTTAGCCACCCGCTACATCCCAATCGCCACCCATGCCGAGCGCCCTTTCGTACCTCGCCTTCCAACAACGCGGCGGAATCGCCGATCTCTCCAGCCGCGCCAAATTCCGCCTCACCGGGGCCGATCGCGTTCGTTATCTCAATGGCCAGGTCACGGCCAATGTCACCCGCCTCGGTCCGGCCGACGCGCTCCCGGCCTGTGTCACCACGGCGAAAGGCCGGCTCTGTGGCGAGATCTTCATCTCCGCGCTCCCCGATGCGCTCCTCATCGACACCGAGCCGGAGCTCCGCGAACTCCTCTTCCAGCGGCTCGAAAAGTACATCATCGCCGACGACGCCGCGCTGGAGGATGTCACGGACTCGCTCGCCTTATTCCACCTGCTGCCCGCCGTAACGGAAGAGCCCGCCGCCGCCCCGGACTGCACCCCGCCCTCCCGCCGGGCGCGGCGCTTTGGTCCGACCGGATGTGACCTCGTCGTACCGGCCGCAGAAGCCCCAGCCTATCTCGCGCAGAACGCCAGCGCCGCCGCGCAGGACGAACCTTCTTCCACTCCTGATCCCCGACGGCCATTGCTCTCCGCCGGCCTTTTGGACCTCATCCGCATCGAAAACGGCGTGCCCGCCTGGGGCCGCGATCTCGGCGAAGAAACCCTTCCTCCGGAAGCCGGCCTCGACCGCACCCACATCGACTACCACAAGGGCTGCTACATCGGCCAGGAAGTCATCTCCCGCCTCAAGAGCGTCGGCCATGTGAATCGCGAATTGCGGCGCTTCGTCTCCGCCGACGAAGTCCCCGGCGATTCCGCCCGCCCCCTGGCGCCTGGCATGACTCTCTTTGCCGCCGGCGAACCCAACCGCGCCGTGGGCCAGCTCACCAGCGCCGCCTACAGCTTCGCCCTCGGCAAACCCATCGCCCTCGGCTACCTCAAGCGCGGCGCGCCGACCGACGGCCTTTTCGCCCGGCGCGCGGAGGAAGATCCCTCCGCAGCCATCCCCGTGCGGATCCAAGGCTGATCGGCCGGCGCTACGCAGCAGCACTCGCGCACATCCCGTGACTGCGGGATGCGCTCGCGCGGAGCTCCAGCACAGCCTTCGCGCGGAACTGATACGCCTTCTGTCGCACTGCGCCCGGGGCGACCGCACACTGGGTCCCTTCCGTGCGTTGAGCTCCAGCTTCGTTGCGGACCAAGGAAGAGAGCTCCTGCTCTCCGGGCGGAGGTGTCCGCGGGTGGGATCCGTAGTAGGTCCGCGAGAAGGTGGCGCGTCTGCGGGCCGGCCCCATTCTTCCCATTCTTCCCATTTCCCGCGCAGCCGCCCCCTCACCACCCCCTCAGCCCTTACCCCACTCGACCCAAATTCCCCTTTCATCCCACCCTCCCCTTCCCCATACTCCGCCGCCACGCGTTTCATGAAATACCTTTTTCTCACCCTCGTCTTGCTGGCCGCGGCCCTGCCGCGCCTGCGCGCCGACGAAGTCGCCTTCCTGGAAATCCGTTCGCAGAAGACCAAGGAAATTCAGCCCGTGGCCATCGAATTCTACGAAGGCGACGCGCCCAATACCGTCGCCAATTTCAAAACGCTCGCCCGCAAGAAATTCTACAACGGCCTGGCCTTCCACCGCGCCTTTCCCGACACCCTCGTCCAAGTCGGCGACCCCCTTACCGCGCACAAGGACCGCACGAACGTCGGGACCGGCGGCCCCGGCTACACCATCCTGCCGGAAATTCGCCACAAGCACGTCCTCGGCGCCGTCTCGATGGCCCGCCTGCCCGATAAAATCAACCCCTCGCGGATGAGCAACGGCAGCCAATTCTTCATCTGCCTCAAGTCCATGCCCGAGTACGACGGCCAGTACACCTGCTTCGGCCACGTCCTTTACGGCATGGACGTCCTGAAATCGATCAGCACCCTCTCCGTCGACAGCAACGACAACCCCATCGAGCGCGTCACCATCAAATCCCTCACCATCCTGCCCCGCGAAAAACTGCCCCCGGCCCCCGTGCCCGGAGCCGCCCCCGCCGCAGCCAAAAAAAGATGGTGGAAATTCTTTTAAAACGCTTGCGCCCAGCGAGTCCGGCGCGTAATTAAGCCCCCTCCAATTTCCCAAGGGTAGATACCGAAGTGGCCAAACGGGGCGGACTGTAAATCCGCTGGCTTACGCCTTCGCTGGTTCGAATCCAGCTCTGCCCACTTCTCTCAGCGAGAGGCACTTACGAGGTTCTCTGAGTTTGTTCGAACAGCTTCAAGATTGCAAAATTCACGGTCGTTTTCTACGGTTGGTGAATGAGCGAGGGAGAAAGTGGAAAAACGTGGGAGAAAACCAAGACTCAGCATTTGGTCAGGCATAAATCTGGCCGCTACTACGCCCGTCTATTTCTCAACTCGCGGGAGGTTTGGAAATCACTCGGCACTTCGCATTATTCGGTCGCCCAGGCCAAGCTCGCGGAGGTGCTCAAAGGGCATCGAAAGCAAATCGGGAGAAACGTTGATCCCGCGAATGCAAAAATGACGTTCGCAGCGGCAGCCGCACTCGATGAAAAGCGCTTGGGCGAGGAAGCCACAATGAAGCGCCGAACCCGGAAGTATTATGGCGAGGTTTTGAAATCCCTCACAGAAAGCTGGCCCGAATTACCAGAAATGCCGGTGCGAAAAATCACCGAACAAGCCCTCAAGGAATGGTCCGTTCGCTATGCCGCGGAATACAGCGCGAGCCGATACAACGGCACGCTTGCACTTCTCCGCCGCATCCTTGGCCGTGCGGTCGAAAATGGCGTGATCTATTCCAACCCGGCTGAACGGCTTGAGAGGCGCGCCCAGAAGGCGAAAAGGCTGGAACTGCCGACGCGCGCTCAGTTCGAAGAATTCATCGCCTACATGCAAACGGCGAAAACGCGCGATGCGCAAAATTGCGCTGAACTCGCGCAAGGTCTTGCGTTCACGGGATGCCGGATTTCTGAAGCCATTCAAATTGAATGGAAGGACATTCATTTTGCCAACGGTGAAATCGAGGTGAAAGGCGATCCTGAAGAGGGCACAAAAAACGGAGAAATCCGGATGGTTCCATTGATTCAGCAGGCAAAAACTCTTTTCCAACAAATGCGAAAAGGCCGGCCTCACGAACCGCCGTCGGCAAAAGTTTTCCTGGTGAACGAGTGCCAGCACACAATGGAAC
>OUNM010477929.1_pt1 | contig 57692 bp, 43 predicted proteins | sample 1769961 | NCBI WGS metagenome assembly OUNM01 (sample SAMEA3914820, study PRJEB12502) | metagenome | biome: forest; material: soil | place: USA | collected 2012-03-12 | depth 0.3 m
GACCGCGTGTCGAGCGGGGGGGCGACGGGTGTGCTTGTCTCCTCGGGGGTCGGCGAGGGAGGGGCGGGGAGAGCGAGGAGGGGAGTGGGAGAGGGGAGAGGGAGGGGAATGACGGCGGCCGAGTCGGGGGAGTCGACTGCGACGGCGGTGGTGATAATGGCGTCGGCAGGTGGAGCGCGCAAAACAACCGAGTTTGCTACCGACGCCCTGGTTGTCGTAAGGAGGGGAGGGAGAGAGGCATTCTCCCGGAACCGAGACTCTGGTCTGCTCTGGCGCACTGGACGGTTGATGCGTTCAGACTTAGGCCGAGACTTAAGAATGAACTTATCGCGGTCCTCGCGTTCGCAGAGTTTGACCTGGGCCATGATGGCAGCCAGCTCAGCGGACCGGGACTTCTTCTGGGATTCCAGGTAGCTAATGCTTTCCTGGTTCCTCGCCATGTCAGATTGAATCCGAGTGATGGCTTGGTCATCCCTTTCGACGTCCAGATCGATCCGCTCGATGAACCGGCGCCACAGGCTGAATCTCGGAACCGGGCTTCGTTCGGAGACCACGGCTGCAACGGGGCCAGTGAACTCGGTCGGCCGCAGGTTCTCGTACTTCCCGGCAAGCCAGTTGCTATTCTCACAAAAGGCGGCGGCGGCGTTCCGAGCAACAAGGGCGACCTGAGCGTTCAGCTTGGCGAGGCTCTCCAGTTGCCTGGCCAACTCTTGCTCCCACGACTTGACGTCGCAGCGCCGCTTCTCCCGCCTCTCCTTGTCATAGCAGTACCAGTCTGCCAAGTCTCCGAGCCGGTCCTCCACCCAATTTCTCCAGAGGAAATACTTCCTGAGGATGGTCGGGATGAAAGGACGCAGGACAAGGAGCAGAAAGGGGAGGAAGAGACGGCCGAACACCCAAGAGAGGATGCCAGCAAGAGTTGTCAACCTGAGGGCGTTGATGAACCCCCAGGCCGCAGTGATGACCGCCTCGCGAGCCAGAATGACCCGACGAGTGGCTCCTGCAACTGAAGACTCCAAGGTCTGACGAACCTTGGAGGCAGCCGTGGGGAGGCTTCCCCGGACGAAGTCGAAGAGGCCAGCCAGCAAGCTGGCGAAGAGAATGATGGCTGCGCGATGAGGTTAGCGATTCTTATTTCTGATTCTTCCTGTCGCGAATTGTTTTTTGATGGATTTGCGATCGGTGAAGAGGCAAGCAATTGCCAGACAAGCGCGGACGATTGCAACGGGCAAGAGAGGAAGGAAATCTTACCGAAAATGGCGATAAATGCGAAGAGGACATAGTCCCCCTTTGCCTGGCGCTCCAGAATGAGCTCGCTCATCACGTCGATAACGTTGGCGTAGGCCGACGACACGTCCTGGGAAGTTTCAAAAATGTCAGCCATGTTTATTCGGGCACAGAGTCGCTGTCGTTGCTATGGAAGCCGCTGCGCTCTCGGGGAGGGATCCAGAAGCAGAAGATAAACAAAACAGATGGGAGTCACTGCGCGCTCAAGAAGGAAGCTGGGAAAGGAAATAAACAAGACAGGTGAGGGAGTCGCTGCGCTCCCGAAGAGGCAGTCTAGATGGCAGGGAAAACAAACAAGAGAGGTGGTTACTTACAGTGCCGAGGGCAAAAAGAAAGAGGCCCGCGAGGGCGACGACAACGAAGGTCGAATCCATTTTAATTTTCTAAAGGCAGGCCGTGATGTCAGTCAACTGAAGCAGACTCGGAGTTGTCTTGGTTACTCGACCCGACCGACCGACCGGCTGGCGATGGACCAAGAGTCGAGCCGATGAACCAAAAGTCGAGGGATCGCGATGGGGAAAAGGGGAACAAGTAATTACTTACCCGAGCAATGTCGAAAAAGGCGAGGGCGAACAAATCTTCTTGGGCGCAAGGCCAGAACTGGTGATGCTGCTGTGGGAAGGTTTGTTGGGCTCTCGAAAATTGGATTGCGACTGGGGGAAGAAAGAAGAAGTTTCGGGAGGGAGGCGGAAGAATGGAGGGGATTTATAGTCGTGGGCGAGGGCGGCTGCGGTGGGCAGAATCCGCCAAACCGGCGCAACCTTTGCCCTATTCACCTCCATTCACGCCGCCAGAACAATAGGAAAGCCTGCGAACCGGTTGCCCCCTCATGGCGGGCCACTCAGAGGCCGCCCCTGGGCTGAACAGTCTGGTTGTTCAGATTAGCGCAGCCGTTGTTCAGATTAGCGCCGCCTGTTGTTCAGATTAGCGTCGACGACGGCGTCACTGGTGATTATTGTTCCAGCGCGGTGCGGTCACCAGGCAGCGCGCCGTCCTCCCTGCCCCGTGCCTCGCTCGTTGCTCGGAGAATGATGGCGGATGGCCGTGGACAAATCCCATTTTGCTGGAAAACGGGACTTGACAATATTCGACGTCTCTCTTTGGGCAAGTTTCAACAATGTGCACATCGAATTCGACGAGGTTGGCTCCAGTCTCAACAGCTCGGTTCTTCGCGTGCGTGGTGATCCTGTCTGTCTCGAGTACAATGAATGCATTTTGAGGTTGGTTTATATATAAAGATTCGAGCATCTTGTGACACTGCCAAAGGGTCTCTGCGTCTACATCTTGTGCCATCCAGACACGCAAATCTGGGCCAAACTTCGCTGCTTTTGTACCTCTCCAAGTTTGCAGGACCTACCAAGATGGCACTCGCAGTTTGACAAGCGCAGGCTGATTGTGTAGCACAGTACAACACGAATCCTACTTGATCTGCCAATGGCTCCACAAGACTAGATTCCGGCGATGTCGATGTCGCTGTTGGCACTGGAAAGATGACCAAAAGCAGTGGCCACCAAGCTTCCAAATGGCCAGTTTGTTTGGGGATTCAGGTGGCGATGCCCTCGCAACCCGGCGTCCCCAAACTAGAATTCGTTTTTATGACACATTTACTTCCCCCACGACACTTATCTATTTTAATTGTCAATTTGGCCAGGAAGCCCCAATGTCTGAAACGAAACCTGGTGAGCAGTCTCGGACCAGCAGCGAGCTGGGCGTGGTTCCTGCAATCCGCCCAGCGCGTCATCCCAGGCACCGGTGAAAGAAACACGGCAATACTTCATACAACATCTGTCCCACCCCAATGCCAATTCTTATTTCCTCGGAAACATGTGGGCGTCTGTCATCGCCGAGTGACATCTTGCATCCCGCTTTGTTTGGTCAACCCCATGATTTTCAGGGGCGGAGCTTGGCATTCGGGAATCCTGGCCGTGACATTAGACCAGTTGCGCAGCAGTAGGGCAGGTTGCGGTGAAAATTGTTTTGCAATAAAAGCCATCTCAAGAACCCTCGGAATTGATATTTCCTTGCCACAGACCATGGGGAATGTCGTTCTGTGCAGTCAGGCCAACGGCCAGCCAAGTGGCGCATCAACACGAATCACCGCTGCTGAAACCGGTACGAAAAAATGAAAATAGTGAAAACGACAGTAATGAGTTTTAATTCAAACTCAGAGCCTGCGGAAAAAACAAGTGTGCATTTATTTTCCATTTTCGCAGCGCTCGCAGCGTGGTGAGGTCGAGATGGCATGTCGTTGGAAATGTTGCCACGGCAACGTTGAGCCGCAACACCAAGACCCGCACAGACTCGCTCAGCTCACACAGCACGAAGAAAACACCCGACATCAGAAACATAATAAATGAACAGCATAGAACTGAAAATCCAAATATATTCCCAAATCATGATACAAATTCCTTTCATCAGGGGGTATCGCATGTCATCCCAGTGGCCCCGTCCAACCCCAACCCTGACAGCACCCATGCAGCCGACCAGTGAAGAACCATCCAGCCCAACCAAACCAAGCCTGTGTAAATATCACTCCCTCCTCCTCCCCTTCGCCGCCAACATCCCGTACAACTCCAACACCGCCTCATCCCACCCAGCAGCCCCACCGCCACCACTAACCACCCCCCCGACCCGCCCCCTCAAAAACTCCCCCATTTTCCCCGCATTGAACCCCTCCCCATACACCACCCTCGCCTCGGGCGTGACCACCACCTCCTCCTCCTCCACCGCCAAGCTCAGCACCACCTCCACCCTCGTTTGCAGCGGCACCAGCAGCACCGACGCCGTAACACCCACACCCTCGCCTCCCTCCTTGGCGGCGACCGTCGTCGGGAAAGACAGGTTCAGCCGGCGGATCTGCTCCGTCACGGCCGCCGCCTTGTCCCACGCCCCCGCTACGGTGGTGAGCAAGCGGCGCGGGGAGGCGGTGGTGGAGAGGGAAGGAAGGAGGTGGGTGCGGATGTGGCGGAGGAAGAATTCCTTTTCTGGAGGCGGGGGGGATGGGGTGGCGATGTAGCGGAGGGAGATTTGCGGGGGTTGTTTGTTTTGTCGTTGTTGGAGGTCGAAGGCGAGTTCGATCTCGCGCTTGTAGCGCATTGTGAGGGTGGTGTTGGCGATGGAGATGATGGACCAGCCGTGCTGCTTTTCGAGGAGGTCGGTTTGGGCTGTGGTGGTGGAGTTAGCGGGTGGTGGTTGACTTTGGAAGGGAATGGTGACTACTGCTTACCTTTGAGCCTGCTGATCTCCTCCGAGGACCACCCGCGGCATTCCTCGCGGACCTTGTCGGCTTCGCGGATTTCGTCCACGCATTGCTGCTTTTGCTGTGTGAGGGTCTCGACTTGTCCGACGGATTCGTCGAGTTCTCTGCGGAGCTCTGCGAGCTTCTTCGTCTTTTCTGCAATGCTCTGGTCCACTGCGGTGAGCTCGGCGCGTGCGTCCTCGAGATCTTGTGGGTCGCAATCGGCAAGCTCTTGTGCGGCCTCCTCGAGATTCGCATTCTCCAACTCAAGGGCCTCGAAACGCTGGACCATGTCGGGAAGAACCGAGGACAGAAGCTCCTGCTGGCTCGCCAGAAGTCTATCGTCTTGGTCCATGCCCTCAATGATCTTGAGGAGACCCTCTTTGAGGCCGTCTTGCAGCTTCATACGCCACTCGTACCACATGGCCTTGCTGAGAAGCCTTGCGTGAGTCTTGACGTTCTTGAACTGATTGTCCATCAAGACCTTGAACTCGGGCGAGGCCGTCATGTACTCTCGAAAAAGAGGCGGGTTCTCGTCAAAGGTTTCGGTCTCGATTTCGCGGACAATGCGACGGCCCTCGGAGATGTACTTCCTCAGCTCGCGGCAAGACTGCTGTGCGTTAGAAATTGCTCCCTGACCTCGGAAAACAAGATAGAATCACTTACATGCTGGTATAGCTCCAGCATTGGCACGGTGCAAGCGCCCGCAACAACGCAGCTCTCCAGTGACAAGTCATCGTTGCCATCAGCCGCCGTGCTCTCTCTTGACGTGCCTGGCGCAACCGTGTGCCGCCTCTTGGTCGTGTTCAATTCCATGAAGCGGATACTGGTCATGTTGAGGAAGTCCTGCAGATGGATCCGGTCCCCGTCGTCCTCGTGCCGCATCTCGGCATCTTCTATTGGGACAGTGGGATCAAAGTCAAAAGTAGCGGTTGGTTGGTCGTTGCCGGGATTCCAAAACCGGCCATGGCCCTTGGGTGTTGTCGCCCGGTGCGGAGAGCTTGCCACCGTTGGTGTGACACTATCCACATTCGCCGACTCTGCCGGCCTCATGCTGGGTCGCGTCTTTCGACCAGTCGTGGTCTCGGCTTTGGAAGGCGGGGACTGAAGCCTGATGTTTTTGACTGGGCTGCCCTGATGCCCCTTCAGACGCTTGACACCACTCGGTTCCTCCTCGTCCTCGTCATCTTCCAGCTCAACCGGCCGTTTTCCGAGCAGCCCAAGGGCACTCCCGACATGGAGGCTCTTGCGCCCCCGGAAAGGGTTCTTCTTGGGACTCAGACCTTGGATCATCTCCATCAGATTGGGTGTTCCCTCACGATCATCTTGAGAGCCGTTGACCTCCCGCTCCAGAATGCGCCGGCTATCCTCCTTCTCTTGCTCATCTTCGCGTTCCCTGTCAACTTCCGCTTCTAGCTCCCGCGGATCCGCAAAGGCAACGTTCCGGCGAGGGTTGGCAGGTTGACTTGGCACAAAACTGGTAGCGGCGTCGCTGATGGATTCCCTGCGTTCGAGGATCTCAGCAACCCGCGGGGATCCCAGGCCGGACCGGTCAGCGCCAACTCCTGATAGCCGCCGGCCCTGCGGGGTCAGAATAACACGAGGAGTGCTGAGTCCGGTGCTGGGGTCTTGATGGAAGAGCTTCAATTTTGCTGGCGAGCGAGGTGTGGTCTTGGCAGGGGATGAGAGATTGCGCATGGGTGAGCTAGACCGGTCATCGATTATCGAGGGTGGCGTTCTCGTGGGGCTCCGCCGTGTCTGCGCCGTTGCTCTCTTGGGAGATGGTGTTTGCCTCAACGGAGAACTGCTGGGCAGTGCAACTGCCGGCACTGACCGAGGCGGAGTCCGACGAAGCCCCGTGCCTTGGAATGGGGCCGCGCCAGGGTTGGCGTTTTCATCGGTAATGGGGCCGGCTGGTCGCTTCGGGGATGTTGCGCGTTCGGGGCTTGAAAGAATTGAATGATGAGGCTCATCAGCTTCCTGCTCCATGACCTTTCTTGCCGCCGAGCGCGTCTCAGGTGTCGACGCAGATTTGATGATGCCTCCCACAGCCATCGTCATGTCCATCCCCATTGTTTGGTCCTCGTCTTGCTCTTCTGCCTCCACTGGCAATATCCGGCCAACACCCATAGTCATGTCCATCAGATCACCGTCGTCGTCGTCATCCTCAGCGGCGATGGTCTGCCGCCGCGTGTTCTGAGCCCCACTTTTGGAGAAGGCTCCAGACAGGAGACCACCGACGGCAACAGTGAACTCCATGGACATGTCCTCGTTGCCGTCGGTATCGATATGGCTGACTTCCGAAAGTCTACTCTGCCGGATACCGCCGACCGCCGTTGTAAAGTCCATAGTCTCCTCGCCGAACACGGTCAGCTCTGGCTGAGAGATCGGGTTGACAGATTTGCGGCGCAAGAATGCCTTGGCTTTTGATAGAATCCCCCCCAGTGCCGTGGTCACGTCCATGGACATATCCTCGTCCATCTCGTCGTCCTTGTCTGGAGACGGAAGTTGAGGATACAGAATTCCGCCCACAGCACGCGTCATGTCCATGTCCGCATCCATCTCCATCTCGGCATCTCCGTCTGGGTCTGGCTTGTCGGTATCGCCGCCTGGAGGGTGGCTCTCCTTCAGATTGCTTTGGCCAATATTTTCCTGTGAGGGATTCTTTCTGCCCCAGCCAGCAAAACCCGCAATGACTTCCTCGTCCTCGTCGACGCTTTGAGTGGCGGCCATCCGAGCCGCCAACCGGAGATTCTCATCCAGACTTCCGGTAGTGTCGATGCTGAATCCAGACCGAGCGGACGCCATCGATGTCGATGTCATCTCCTCCGCCTCAACCGTCATGGCGGTTCCATCCTCGTCCGACTCCTCGCTAGAGCTGGAGCCGCTCATTTCCTGGATCTCGGCGACACTGTCGGCGTGGTCAAAGTCCGAGTCGTATACGGAAGAGGCGACCGTATCGTCAGACCCATACATGGACGACGCCGCAGAGCTCCGCCGGCGCTTCCGCTGGTGCGCGTCGTTTGGGTTGGCGACTGACTCGGCCAGCTGGTCCTCCGCGTCGTCGGGAAGCGTGGGCGGGGTGTCTGCGCTGGGCTGCTGTTGATGCTGCGGCGCAGCAGACCGTCGGCGTGTCGAGTCGGTTGAGGTGGTCGAGTCCTGCATTTCCTCGATCTCGTGGAAGGTGTGGAGCGTCGCCTCGGCGGCAAAGGACACGCGTCGGTGTGCGAGAGACTTCCGCCTTGCCTCTTTCCGATCCTTAATCTCTTTCTCTAGCTCCGCACGTTCTCGTTCCTCGCGCTCCCGCGCGGCGGCTTGCTGTTCTTCTTCGGTCCGTAAGGCAACCTTAGTCCCCCCGGTCTCGCCCGCACCGCCACTGCCTCCCGAGGACTGTTTCGGCTTGAACGACGGGATATCTGGAAGAAGCGGCATCGTGGGCTTCAAAATGGATCGCGGCGTCGGAACAGCAAGGGACTGAAGGGTCAGAGAGTCAGAAACCAGCAGCCCTCCTCCATGGACCAAGGGCACCTACAGCTCGACGGTTTCCGTGGCCCGTCTTAAGGGTATCGAGTCCGCCAGGCCCCATGCTCTTGCTCCTAGACTTCTTGCGGGTGGCGCCCACGGCGCTGGACACATCGAGTGTCGCATTCTCCTTGTCGAGCGTCTTGTTGCGCGTTGTTGCAGTGCCGCCGCCTATGGACTTGCGCGTCCTACGCGTCGCCGGAAGCGTAGCTTCGCCTGTTGTTGCCATCCTCACAGCATGGAGGTTGCCTGTCGTTTGAATGGGTCGTCGTCGCGCTCGAGATTGTATCGCATACTCTGGGCTGGGTGGACGCGACGGGGACAAGATCTCGATGGATCGCGAGGCGCGACAGGGGTGGTTTGATGGGTGCGTTGCGTTGCAGTGGAGGGGCACCTGTTTACACGACTCAGCGCGGCTTGATTGGCCGGACACCCTCGAGTAAATAAATCGGCCTTGCCACGGCGAAGCTGTTGCAGCCCCCGCAGGGTCGCCCGGTGGCCCGTGCGCTCTGCCAAGACTTCGTTGTGGCGCCCTTGCGGCGCATGCACACAGTTTTTCTCTTGAGCGCCACATTAGGGTTAGCAAAATATTCCGGGGGCTGCGAATTTGGATTGGAACCTTGAACACCAACCCGATCCCTCGACAACAGCACATCTTCGGCCCACCCCCAACCGACAAGATGGCTACCGAACTGACCGTCCAGAGCGAGCGTGCTTTCCAGAAGCAGCCGCATAGTGAGTTTTTTCTCCGAGACAGCTGTGTCCGACCGCAGCGGGCAATTGGCGAGAGGGCGGCGGCACTGACGACAGCGGCATAGTCTTCCTCAACAGCAAGACCAAGGTCAAGTCCGCTCGGCCGGGCAAGGGCGGTCGGAGATGGTACAAGGACGTTGGTCTGGGTTTCCGCACCCCCAAGACTGCCATTGAGGGCCAGTACATCGGTACGTAACGAAGCTCAGCGCGCAACCCCCTCGCCTGGTCGAACCGATCGACCCGCTCCGATTTCATTCGACGAACGCGACATTCCGACGGCAATGGGCGATTTTGCGAAAAGAGGAGGCTGCATTGGAATGAGGAACAGCGGTTGACTGGATTTTTCTCTTTGCAGACAAGAAGTGCCCCTTCACCGGCATGGTTTCGATCCGCGGCCGTATCCTCACCGGCACCGTCGTCTCGACCAAGATGCACCGCACCCTCATCATCCGCCGCGAGTACCTCCACTATATCCCCAAGTACAACCGGTACGAGAAGCGCCACAAGAACCTCGCCGCGCACGTGTCGCCGGCTTTCCGTGTTGAGGAGGGTGACCAGGTCACCGTTGGCCAGTGCAGGCCTCTGAGCAAGACTGTACGTGTTTGGACCCCGAGCAGCACCGGCGTCGCTGCAGCGCGTTGGACGATATCCCGGCTCGCAATATCGCATCAGGCGACTAACAGGCTCGGAACAGGTCCGATTCAACGTTCTCCGCGTGCTTCCCAAGTCCAGCAAGGCGGTGAAGAAGTTCAGCAAGTTCTAAACGGTTGGCGGGGTCTTTCTATTGGGCATTTCTGGCGTGGCTTTGCTTTGAGGGACTTGAGCTTTTCAGAAACGGGACGGCCAGGCAGGGAAAATGACTGCTCCGGAGGACATGATCATGTCATAGAGGGAGTTTTCTGAATGAAATCCGCCAAGTGAACTTGACAAGGCGCTATGATACCCAGGCCGAGGGCGATGTACAGAGGGCAGTCTTGCAAGCCTGCAGGGAGACGAGCCAAGTGAAATAGCTGTCCCGAATGAACCACCCAGTCAAGCCGCGCTCTCATGATCGGCACTTGTCAGTTGTTTATGGCAAACCTCGCCGGAGGCAAGCGCTGCTCCTCTGGCGCCGAACCACAGCTGCATCAGATGTGTCGGTCTTGGGAGCGAGAGAGTGCCAGGAACTCATCCCCAGCGATCAGCTTATGGAGATCAAATGGTAAGCTGATGCTCTGCGCAAGGATCCAGTTGAACTTGGGGTGTGTTGGTCCCGATCTCAACCTATTACTAAAACGCCAAAACCCCGAGCTCGAATCCCATGGCGATCCATGCAGAATACCCCGAACGGTGGGAAACCATACAGAATAGTTGTTGGCAGAAGATACCATCACGAGAGTAAAAGGTTGCTTGGCAACCAGCCACCACACATGCATAAGTAATCTGGAGAATCTTCATCCATATGCTAGGTAAACACTAGAGATGGGAGGAAGCCACCGATACATTACAGTACCTCACTCCAACAAGACCAAACAACAGACATAGCAGTCGGAATCGAAGGAGAAAAAGAAAAGCATATCTTTCTTACGCCCCTTGATAGAATCCCGCCATAGCAGCAGCGGCAGTACCAGCAGCATCGATAGTAGTAATACCCCAGATCCAGACTCACACATAAAAAACAGAACTACCACTTTAGAAACAAAACAAAACAAAAACACAGCTCCCTCCACCCACCACCTCGGCCTTCTCAACAACCCCCTCCCAGCCGAGCCGAAACAGTCAAGGGAATCTACTACATCCCCTCGCCAGCCGGCGTCTCCCCACCCGTGACACTACCCCCCGCCTGCTCGACCCCATGGAACGCGTCCCCAAACGCCGAGTCCTCCATGTCCATGCCCAGCCCGTCCACCTCGTCGCCGCTGGGCGGGTCATAGTTCGCCAACGCGTCGCCCGCGGTATCCAGGTCGCCAAGCGAGCTGAAGTCGTTGTTGTCCCCCTCGTCGTCCTCGTCTTCGTCATTGTCGTTCTCGTCGCGAGGGGTGGGGCTGGCTGAGGAGGGTTTGGGGACGCCTGCTGCAGCCGTCGCGGTGGCCGTGCCGGCGGGTTGGGTTGTGGACGGCGGGCTTACGGTGGCGGCGTCGGTTTTGGGGACGACAACCCAGTCGCCGCTTCCCGTGCCCTGGTCGGGAGCGGTGGTGGTGTCGGTGGGGGGCTCGGCGTCGGCCATTTGGACGTCTTCCTGGGCGGGCGCGGGGGGTTGGGAGGTTGGCGCTTGGGCGGCGGGAGAGGGGACGCCGAGGTTGGAGGGGGTGGCCGCGCTGGAGGGGATGGCGGAGAGGTGGTGTTGAGGGGTCGGGAAGTTGTTGATCGGGGTGGAGGTGGACGAGAACCCGGTGTGCATGTCCAGGAGGCCGGCGGCAGTGCCGCCCATGTCGACGTCGGAATCGCCGCCGATCATGAGGCCCGAGCCGGCTTGGGACGGCTGCCGAGACATGGGGCCGGTCAGGTCGCCGCCTGCTGGTACCTGGGGCTGTGGTTGCAGGCGTTCCGGTTCGGGCGCCGGCTCTTGGTAGCCGCCGTCCTGTACGCGGTGGACGTCGCTGACAGCCACGGCGCGCTTGCCCACTAGCTCCTCGACCCGCGCGACAATCTCGTCGAGAGATTGGGACGATTTCTGGTTCCATTGGCTGCCAGCTTCCTCCTCGTCCTCGAGCCGTCCCTCGAGCCGCCAGAACTCGGTTCCGGTGCCTTCAGTGGCAGCGCGCAGGTCGTGCTCGGCGTGTTTGATGCCAGCGTTGCCCTTGAATTTTGACATTAGCAACTCGTGTTGCGCTTTCAGCTGGTCAATCTCGGCCCTCATGGCCGCAGTGCGTGCCGTGACTCGTTGGCGAAACTGGTCCGCCAAGCCCTCGTCGAGATGGCCGGTGTACGGCTTCTTGGGCCCTGCGACCAGCGCATCGGCGCCTTGGGCCTCAAAAATGCCCGCGGTGAGCGAAGCGAGCTCGCCCTTCCGTCCCAGGCCGAGATCTGCAGCCTCGATTTGGCCGATACGGTACGGCGAAGACAGAATCTCCTCCATCCACTCGTGGTTCTGCTGGTACCGAGCCATGCTCAGTTCGCGCGGGCTGAGATGGTCGAACATGTCGCCGCGGGAGATGTCCTCTTCGTCATCGAACGCCGTCTCGGTGCTCGGATAACCCGCACCCATCATCTGTGCCTGGTGACCCGGCGGGGGGTGGCCGCCCCTCCTCTTAGGCGTGGGGCCAATTGCCGGGCCGCCGTGCGGGGGGTAGGCCATAGTTTGAGGGACGTGACGTTGCTGCATGGGCGGCGCATACATTGACTGTCCGCGTTGGGGAAAGGGGATCTGGGGCCAGTTGACCCGGTCGGAGAGCATGAACTCCTTGCGAGCGATCTGGCCCATCTGGAAGAGGTGTTGACGGAAGCTCAGGATTGGCTGCATGGGAGGCGGGATGCCAATCGCGTTGGCAGGTAATCTGTCGGCCTTGTCGGCCGGTCCATAGTGGACAATCCAGAGGTTCGGATCGACCTGAGGCAAGTTGGGAATCGGCGCCTGCGGAGGGCAAAGTCGAAAGCGGCGTCGTGAGTGAATCGCGAATTGCTCGCCCATGCGGTAGCCCGTCCTCTGGTAGAAAATCTCGAGCACCTGTCGTCTCTGGTCAGCCATTATCTTCCTTGTACGCATGTGCGCAAGCCCGCGTGTCCCGACTCGCAGCCCAAAGGTGGCATGCCATACCAAACCATTGCCCGCGTTCTGCTGGAACGAAACCTCAGGCCCTGCCCACACATACCCGTCGCTGGCGAACTCGTGGCCCCGGCGAGCAGTGGGCTGCCAGGTCAGGAAGATGGAGCCGTCGGCGGGACACTCGAGGTATGTCCAGTAAAAGGGGGCCGTGTCGCGGGCGATCTTGGGGGCTTGCAGGAGCCATTTGGTGACTTCGGGCAAGTCGACCCTCGGCATCGACGCATATCGGAAGGTCGACAACAAGTGCACATGGGGAAGCTGTGGTGCGCGCGGGGGTCAGCTCGTCTGCGGCAACAAATGGAGAGATGTGGCGATGGCAAAGACATACCAGATCCCCATGGACATTCTGGCTCGGATCCCCAGCCATTTTTTTGGCGACCGGTAACGAATGGCGACTTTGTTGATTCAATGAGAGAAACGAGATGAAGCCTGTGCCGGAGCGAAGATTCGTGGACGATATCGTCAATACGGATTGGCCAATGCCCGGGGTTCAAAAGCGGACGCGGCTGAATCCTGGGGTGCAATGAGACTGATAACTTTCACGCTGGAGTCCTTGTCGCGAGCCCAGCCTTTGGAGTTTGCTGCAGTCGCGCTTTCCGCGAATTGAATTGGACGGGAGCTTGCGCTTGCGCTGCAGTGGCTGCGCTGCAATGGCTGCGCTGCAGCGGGACCGCAGCGGCTGGCAGGCTGCCAATGCCAGGCGCCCGCGTTGATAGTCACGTGATCTCCGCCATCCAACCGTGTCGACTTCACTGCGTGTGAGGGAGACAAGACTCAAAGCCAAGACAGGAACGACGAGTCACGACACAGCCCAGGTTGCCGACACACCGCTCAGGCTCCCACGAACAAGAAAGGGATCTGGGGGTTCATCTCTATCAATCTTCATCTCCATTTTACTCTACGTTAATTGCGTGAGCTGTAATTGCGTGAGCTATCCACTCAAAAGGCAATCCGTTGAATCCATTCCCGTCATTAGCTCGTCCCCCTTGCCATTTCCGGCACTTAAGCCTGGTATGTCGACGCCGAAACATTGCCACCACGCCCGGTCCAGTTGACGTGGATATCCTTGCCCTCGGGGTACTTCTCGCTCGCCGCCTCGGGCTTGATGCGGAAGGTGTGGGCACCGAAGTAGTCACGCTGCGCCTGGAGGAGGTTGGCAGGGAGGTCCTTGGTGCGGTAGCCGTCGAACCACGACAGCGCAGTCGAGAACGCCGGGGTCGGGATGCCGAGCAGAGCGGCCTTGGAGACAACGTCTCTCCAGCCGGGCTGCGCCTTGTGGATGGCCTTGTTGAAGAAGTCGTCGAAGAGCAGGTTCTGGAGGTCGGGGTTGTTGCGGAACGCCGCCGTGATGTCCTTGAGGAACACGGAGCGGATGATGCACCCACCGCGCCACATGAGGGCAATTGAGGGCTTGTTGAGCTTCCACTTGTACTCGTTGGCGGCCTATTGGAGCGGGGGTTAGCCTACCAGCGAAATTGCATCCCGAGTCGGAGTCAACACACCTCCTGCATGAGCATGAAGCCCTGCGCATACGAGATAATCTTGGAGGCGTAGAGAGCCTGCTCGAGGTCCTCCAGGAACTGCTCCTTGTTGCCCTCGAAGGTGGTGGAGCGGCCGACAAACTCAAGCTTGGTCGACGCGGTGGCACGCTCCGCCTTGATGCCCGACAGGCAACGAGCGAGCACAGCCTCGGCGATCAGAGTAACGGGCATGCCCAGGTCGAGCGCGTTGACAGCGGTCCACTTGCCGGTACCCTTCTGGCCAGCCTTGTCAAGGATCTTCTCAACAAGAGCAGTGCCATCGTCGTCATTGAAGTACAGGATATCGCGGGTGATCTCAATCAGGAAGGAGTCGAGGACGCCCTTGTTCCACTTGGCGAAGACGTCGCCAATCTCCTTGCTGCTCAGGCCCAGGCCGCGCTTCATAATGTCGTACGCCTGTTGCACGCATCGTCAGTCACACGTTCCGCCAAAAGGAACCAACCACCACCACGAGGGACTGCACGGGGTTACATACCTCGCAGATGAGCTGCATGTCACCGTACTCGATGCCGTTGTGCACCATCTTGACGTAGTGGCCGGCACCCTCGTCGCCGACCCACTCGCAGCAGGCCTCGCCGTCGCTCTTGGCGGCGATGCTCTGGAAAATGTCCTTGATGAAGGGCCAGGCCTCCTCGGAGCCACCCGGCATCATCGAGGGGCCGTAGCGGGCACCCTCCTCACCACCCGAGACACCGGAGCCGACGAAGCGGATGCCCTTGCCGGCGAGGTACTTTGTCCGACGGTTGGAGTCGGGGAAGTGTGAGTTGCCGCCGTCGATGATGATGTCGCCAGCCTCGAGGAGGGGCAGCAGAGTCTCGATCCAGTCATCAACGGGCTTGCCAGCCTGGACGAGGAGCATCACGCGACGAGGGCGCTTGAGCTTCGAGACGAACTCCTCGACCGAGTGGGCGCCGACAATGGACTTGCCCTTGGCCTCGTTGGCGAGGAAAGCGTCGACCTTGGACACGGTGCGGTTGAAAGCGCAGACGGTGTAGCCGTGGTCGGCCATGTTCATGATCAGGTTCTGACCCCTGCGCGCCCTTTGTCAGCGCCGTTCCGGTCGGGAGGGGGAGGTATCGGGGGTCGTGAACTTACATGACGGCCAGGCCGATGAGGCCGATATCAGCGCTTGCGACATGGTTAGCATTCTTCTGGGATGGCAGCAAGGAGGAGCCAGCTTTCAGAGCTCCGCCAACGTTTGCGAGGCGGGCGCTGGACCGAACTCAGTAGGTGGCATTTAAGGAAAATCTCCCGCGCATCCGGTTGCCCACTGCGCAAGATTCGCCTCGCCTCTTCTGCCTGTGCTTGAGCGCGTGGCATTGCAGGACGATGCGCGCCTCAAGAGCGAACTTGGCGATGCGCAACTCGTACGGAAAACGAGGCCCCAAGATGCACGACGCACGACGCAGGACGAGCGCAGGAGGGGTGACAGAGAGGAGATGAGAGGCGGGAGGTGGGAGGTGGGGTAGTAGCGGGACTTACACTGCGCCAGACATTGTGAGGCCGGTCGACGTCGTCGAGATGTTAAGTTGTTGATGGAGGGGTAGCTTCTCTGCGTTTGGAGAGCTCGACGGGTGTGCTGGTGTTGGAGTGCGAAATCCTCAACCGGGGTTGTCAATGGGGGAAATGAAAGGAGGAGGAAGAAATGGAAACTTTGGGTCGGAAGTGGAAAGTGAATGACGAAAGTTTTAAAAGGGAAGCGAGCTTCGATGTCGGAGGGGTCAATCGCGGGAAAGCTAAAAGTGACAGCCACAGAGAAGCTGGGAGAGCCACCCCTCCTTCCTCCTCCAGACCTGGGCCGCCCACGGGTAATTCCCGCGGGGCTTACTCAGGCGTCCGACCTCCAGGGCGTTTCGTTACGAAGCACTCGAGTTATCTACTCAGACGATCCCCCATTGGCCTCTGATTCGAGCACATCAATCACCTCAAGATCTCTGCACACGCAGTGCGCCGCTTCCAGCAATCATCATCGCTCATGATTGACCGCTTGACCCAGATGGTCTGCCTGTTCTGCCTGGCCTGCCGGACCTGCCCCTTACCTGGCTGTCAAGTCATCAGAAACAGCACGGGGTATCCCAGAATAGCCGTTGTTTTGGCAACCGGGTCTTGCCTGAAGCATGCTTCGGGTTTGCCGCCAAGAGTTGGCTCCTCTGCCGGTACCCCCATCCCCATCCCCCCATCCGCCCTGGAGCTGTTCTTGAGGGCACTGGTAGGCACATTCACGGCGCCATTTCATTTCTGTCTTGGTCTGACACAAAGTGCATCGGATTGGGGATCTGTTGGTTTCGAAACACCGACGCCGCCCACGGAGCACGGCACGGCCAGGCGGGTCGCCGACAGAAAATGGAGCCTCGAAGCAGGCGGCGTCGGACACCGCCACGCCAATGCCATGGCACCCACACATAACACTGAGCACTTACCAGGTAGTGCTGTGCTGTAAGGTGGCAACAACTCCGACAGCCTGGCAACCCTCGGAGCTGTCAGCTATCGAGATTGTCAGAGAGTGTTCCCTCCCAAGCCTCCTTGCGTTGGCCAACGTTATCGGCATCTTTTCTGGCGAGCTTTAACCTGGCCGTCTCCGCGGATCCATCGGAGTTGCACGGCATCTCTGGTTGGCGCGCCAGTATTTTCGTACGGCCAGCACCCGCCCCGCGTAACCACGTCTGTCGTTGTCCGATGTGCTCGTTCCTGGAGGTGTGCCCCCCACTGCCCGAAACTTCCACGGACTGGATTACCCCACCAAAGAGCGACGCCGCAGTGCGAGGCTTACACAATTAATCGAAGTGCTGACCCAAATTCCCGCAGTTGAGCCTTTGAATCTGGGGCTAATGAGTTCAGGCTCTTTCTCGCCGGCCAATGGGAGAATCCTTGGGCCTGCCTCCTGGCCCCTGGGTAGGGGTGAGGCGACAAATTCTCTCCCTCCGATTGTTGTCCGCTCCGGATTCCGCTGGTCAGGAAATGTTGAGCCAAGCGTGGTGCAGGAGGGGTCCATGGCCCCTCCATTGGGTCGAGGTTGGGGGCACCCCACTCTGCATGACGCAGAGCAGGGAAACCGGCAGTGCGCTGCGTGAGACACTCGCGTTCTGAGTAATCGAACAGTGTGTGGTGTTCCGACTTGGCACTGTTCGTTGGCACCACAGATGAACAAAACAGCCCGCAATCCACAAGTGAGGAACGATGCACGATTTGGATGTCGAGCTCTTGGAGCTCAATGAAGGTTAGGTAAAGGTTTCGAGAGATGCTTTGGGATGCAATGACGTAACGTGAATGCCGCTGGGGACGGTCCGATAACATGGCGCAGATCGCAATGTGCCCACAGCGTGCTGGGGGACCCACAGCAGCCCACCAGCCATAAAAATCACAGCCACGCTGTGGCTGGGCACCTGGGGCAAATCCAGCCACAGCCGGCCTTGGCTGAAGGCTGAATTTCTTCCCAACCCGCGGCTTCGGGCGCGTCGCATCACCGCATCACCGACAGTCACTTACCAGTGCACTTCGCAGCTTTCCCGTGAGCCACGCAACCCGGTCGAGAAGTTGCAGGAGCATCGCTCATTGCTCACAGGTACGTGACAAACTACAGCGCATTCCTGCGATTTCAAAAAACCCCTTTTCGGGCCCAAAAAATTCATCATGTCGTACCCGGGTCCTCCAGGTGCCTCGAAGCCGTCGTTCCAGCCGTCGCATCCATCACTCCCTCCCCGCCCGCCCGCCAGCAAGGTCCCCGCCTTCAAGCCCGCCTTTGTGCCGGCGCAAGCGGCTGCCAGAGCTGGCCCAGCACCCGGCTACACAGCTCCGGCGCAGTCATACCCCGGCTATCGACCCGCGGCGACACCCACAGGCTATGGCGCGCCTCCTGCTGCGTCGCCCTACGGGGCTCACCCCTCTGCATCCGCCATAGGCCCTGGTCGCGGCGGCTACGGCCAGACAGGAGCATACAACAACAACAACTACGCGCCACAACACTACGCGCAGCAGCAACATCAGCAGCCGCAGCAGTCCTACTACGGCGCCCCACCGACGGGGAGCTACTCCGCGCAGCCTCAGATCCGAAACCCCTTCCCCGGGCCCGATAGTGCGGGAGCCGACTACGATCCTGAGATGGCGGCGCAGATAGCCCAGTGGCAGAGCGCGTACATGCCCAAAGACCCCAACGACCCAGCCAACAAGCCAGCAGCCGCTAACGCCGGCGGCCGCGCCGGCACCGGCACCCCGACCGCCGGCGCGCAAGCCACCGCCACCACGGCAGAGGCCTTCGACAGCAGCGCCGGCGGCGACCCCAACGAGAAGAAAAAGACGGTCTACCGCGAAGGCGGCGGCAAGAAGTGGCAGGACGACTCGCTCCTCGAGTGGGACCCGGCGCACCTGCGCCTCTTCGTCGGCAACCTGGCGGGCGAGACGACCGACGACTCGCTGCTCAAGGCCTTTGCGCGGTGGAAGAGCGTGCAAAAGGCCAAGGTGGTTCGCGACAAGCGCACAACCAAGAGCAAAGGGTTCGGCTTCGTCAGCTTCAGCGACCCGGAGGACTTTTTCCAAGCCGCCAAGGAGATGAACGGCAAGTACATCCAGAGCCACCCCGTGGTGGTACACAAGGCCAAGACCGAGGTCAAGCCGGCCATGGTGAGGGAGGAGCGCAAGGGGAAGAACAAGAATCACAAGAAGGGCGGTGGCGGGAACAAGAGCGGCAGTGGCATGGGGGGAGCCGGCGCGGATGGCGGTGGATACGAGCCGCACCTTGGGCCGATGGCTGGCGGTGGTATCACCAAGCCAGGGCAGAAGACGAAAGGCGGACTGAAGTTGTTAGGCTGAGCATGGTCACGGATGCAGTGGTTTGCTACTTTTCGGAAGCGGGACAGGAGAGCGACAGGCTACGGCCATAGCCCTCCCAACGGGTGATATGCTCAAGACGTGATGACCCGTTGAGCTGAAAGCATAGAGGGCATCGAGATGCAGGGAGAAACCAAGTAGTATTTGGAGGCTGATGTCAAGATGGATATCCCGCGAGTCAAATACAAAACACTCCATGATGGATGATGACAATGCATTTCCTCTTGCCCAATTCCTTGCGCCTGCAACATGTTTCCTCAGCTCCCCAATGCAAATGCACATGCCCCGTTCCCAAAACAAAGAAAAAGAAATAGAACGAAAGGACAAAGAAAGCGAGAGATACACGGTTTACGTGGGTATCACAAGGAAATTATAGAAAATAGTGGTGGCCTCTGGCCCAAATAGACGAGGAAACCGCAGGCAGGCAGGCCCTCAATCCGTCCTCCCATCCCTTGGAACCTGTTGCGCGTCCCCCTTGGCTGCCGACAGCGCCGGCCCCGGGCCGGCCACCACATCCCCCCCGTCGGCCGTAAAGAGGACTTGATCTTCGGACCGCGCCAACAGCCCCGCCTCCTCTCCCTGCTCGTCCTCCCTATCACTAGCATGCCCACTCCCGCTCCCGCTGGGCAAAGAATCCTCCTCGTCCACCAAGTGGCCGCGATGCACATCCTTCCGCTCCTGGCTCCGCATCTTGCTGATCTTGATGTAGTTGTAGGCGGCAATCGCCAAGATCGTGACGACCAAGCCCACAATGTTCACGGGGGTCATGGTGTCTCCGAACACGAGCGTCGCGGCGGAGATGGTGACGGCCTCCTTGAAGATGCCGGCGATGGACAGCGTCACGACCGAGGTGCGCTGCAGCAGGGCGAACTCGGAGGCCGTCATCAGGAAGGCGATGACGCCGGGAAAGAGGATGATCGCAGCGGTGAGGGGCACGCCCTTCTCGGCGGCGATGGCCCCAAGGCCCATGAGCAGGGCGCGGCCGCCCTCGACAGGGATGGCAATGCTGATGAGTGTGACGAACATGACGGGGGCGAGAAAAAAGATGCTGGAGAAGGGGTTGGACGTCGCCGGGTTGCGGAGGAGGAGGATCTGCGTGAGACCCCAGCGGAAGCCCGAGAAGAAGGCCGCGGCGATGACGAGCACGAAGCCGCCGAGCTTGAACTCGACTTCGCCCGCTACCATCATAACGACGCCGAGCGTCATCGTGGCAATGATGCCGACGAGCTTCCATGTGGGGGCTTCGAGACGGAAAAGGAAGGCGAAGAGGAGGACGAAGGCGAGGGAGGAGGATTTGCACATTGCTAGTTGAGAAAGTTAGAGATGGGTGTGATGGGAAGGTGAGAGAACGGCTCAAGGCGGGGACTTACTGTAGAAGGTGAGGGTGATGAATTGGAGCGAGGTGTTGCCCAAGCCGATGTCGAGGCCGGTCGCCACACCGCAGGGCCCGATTCGTGTGAGGTAAAACAGCTTGGTCATGACAGGCCGTTCTGGCTCTGGCTCATGCCTCGACTGGCCCAGGTCGGACCTGTGGGCGTTCCTCGGCCGCAGCGAGGGAACGAGAAACAAGATGAGTGACGCGAGGGTAAATTGCACGAGGAAGTGCGTGGCTGTGGTGAACATGGGAAATCGAAAGCTGAGCTTGTCGGGTGAAAACATCCATTTGTTGTACTGGGGGCGGTGTTCAGTCAGCGTTGGGCGTCACTCACCACGGCACCAGGGAATTGCCCTTACCAAGGATATTAACAAGGAGAAGAAGTACCACAAGCCGATGAGAACGCCATTGATGATCAAATTCCTGAAGACGTTGCGGTCGGCCTCCTGCTTCTCCTCCGGAGAGATGGCGTCGTCCCCGGCTATCCGCTGGTCGAGCAGCTGGTTTCTCCTCCTCTTTCGCCGCTTCCTCCGCTTGTCTTGCCCCGTCAGGCCCGCCTCCTCGTCGTCATGGAGGTCTTCGTCGGAGAGGTCGTCCTCGTCCACCTCGCCGGGCTGCAGAGACTCGCCGTCGCTACTCTCCTCAACGATCTTGTCCTCGTCGTCTCCGTTGGGATTGGGTGAGCGGTGGCGACTGCTCGAGGCATTGGCGGGATTGATGAGACTGCTGCGGCGGCGGCGGTGGCCCGCGGGTGTCACAGCGTCCATCTCGATGTCGTCGGGGCCGAGGCCCGCTCTGCAGGACGGGGGATTGGCACCCGCCCAAGGTGCGGGAACCGTTGCGGCGGTCACTGGGGAAGCGTCGGCTCCGGTGGTGACAGCTGTCGCGTGGCCCAAAGTCAGGAGCACGGGCGGACGGGAAATATGCTCTCCAGGGGCGGAAGCAGGGGCGGGATCGAGATCGGGAAAGGGAGCGTCGACTTCGAGGTCGGTTTCCGGGCTGGCAGACGACGTTGGAAGAAGAGGAGGACTGGAGCTAGTGGCGTTCGATGACAACAAAGTGTTTGGCATGGTTTGGACGAGGCCTCACTGGGCCCATCACGGTCCAATTGCACAGGCGTCGTCGTAGGGTACCCTCGGCAAGGTCAATCCGGTGGCTGCTGGTCTGTCCCAGAACGGGAAAGGAGTGAATATGAGTGGTGGAGTTCTCGAGGCACGAGACGCGACCGGATTGGCTTTTGGCTGTCGGATGACCGGGGCCCTGGTCACTCCGGCACCCGTTTGGGTCCCGCTGCCAGCTTGCGCCAGCCGGAGCCAGCTGGAATATGCTGCAGGGGATTGCCGCCAAGACTCTGGGCAATGGCAAACAGGGGCCGGGCTGGAGGTGTTGGCACTGGACTGCCTGCGGCAAAGTGTTCTGTCGGGTTGGTCCTGTCCCGACGCCCCGTTCCGAGAAACCCCAGATTTTCCGCCTGACAAGGTGAAACGCCTGGAAGCTGGAAGTCGCCAGGGCATCCATTGAGGGTGCCGTTCGCCCTTTTGTGGCTGCGAGCCCTACTCGTCGGGGCTCCAAAATCGCCTTCCGACCCGCCGCCAGGGGGGCGGGTCGGGTCCTTTGATTCGAACAATTACCGTTGATTCGAACAGCTGAGGAACATGGCCCACCATACAAATTTGCTAGCAAGTCCATGTCATCCCACTTAAATGAATCGCCACGACGGAGGCTGTAGAAGTGCATGCCAAAGTCCCATTTTATCGCAATATATTGCTATATCGCGTCCATGGTGTTGGAGCGTGTCCCGGGTTGCAGTGCCTGGAGCCCTGACATAATTAAGGCACTAAGGAGGCAAAAGTAGGCTGCATTCGAGTATAACCATGCCCCTTCCTACCCTTGATTCCGTCGTACGCGCCTGGCATGCTTCAGGCTGTTCTTTTACGCGAGTGTATCAACATATCGCAAGCCGCGCGCGTTTACGATGTGGGAGGCGAGCAGGCTTGGCATGGACTTACTAAGGATATTCAGAAAACAGGAAGGACTTTGTTTTTAGTGGGGTTTGGGTAGAAATTAAGGTACCACTAAAATCTGTTCGAATCAACGGTCATTGTTCGAATCAAAGGACCCGACCCGCCCCCCTGGCGGCGGGTCGGAAGGCGATTTTGGAGCCCCGACGAGTAATTTCGACTCCGTTTCACTCTGCCATCCATCTAAGCGATGCAGTCCTGCACAGCAACGTCGTCATTACCACTGGAAGCTCGCCACACCCGGTTAAAAGGAGACAGCCAAGCAGAGACGTAACTTACAAAGTAAACCGCGAAGAAGCTGAAGACCGTCGAACAAGGGCTAGGGTTCTGCTCAGAACAATGGTTGGTATAATTATCTGTCTGAAAGAGTTCAACAGGCAGGCAACACAATATGCAATTTTTATCAGAGACATAGCTCTCTTGTGTAAATTGAGGTGCTACCTACCTAAGGTACCTAGTATGCACCATGTGGGATGGTGACCGAGAGCGAGAAGGGCCGGGCGTGTGATCGTTCGCTAGAGCCCCATCCAGCAGCCAACATCAACAGACTCAGCAAAAAGAAAGCGAAGCTTGATATTACCACCTGTGTCTCACCAACGGCTCAACCCAGAGAGAAGACGGGAAACTGTCGGGCGTGACACAACGGAGGGTGGGCACAAAGGAGGTTGCAAGTTCAGCGGCGGACGACAACACCAAGCGCTGTTAGATACATGAGAAGAGGTGTACGGCTGCCGGAGGAGAGATACTGCCCTAGCGACATCATGGACTCTATACTCTCGTCAACACCATTGGATTCATCACGGTCGTAAGATCTTCGTGGGCAAGACGGCACCAAATCAGTTCAAGGTAGGAAAGAGATGAGAGAGGGGGGCGGGGGGCGGGGGGGCTCAGGGGAACGCTTCCCAAAGTCCAGGACGATTGTGTCCCGTCTTATAGTATAGTGACACGATGGATGGCGCGTTATTTTCTTCATAACCTTGTCCCTTCGTAGCCAGCATCGAGTGCTGACACGGGCGTCTCCTGACTCTGGGCGCCTTCTGCCTCCTTCCTCCCTGGGTAGCTCTCCTCAACGAAAAGGTTCTAACAACAGCGCTCAAAATGGATATATTTTCCAGGAGATGGGAATGGCAGCAGTTCATCTCGACATTGACCCTCTTTCCAGCCCCCGCCGTGATCGTGGTGGATACACCAGAGGATAGAATATGTCAACACCAAAACCAAGCTCGCCAAGTCAACACTGTCCTGTCCAATCGACTTTCAGGAACCTCCCTGGCGAGTGCCGCGTCTCGGCTCAATCGGCCTGGCTCGTGCCCGGACGAGCCCGGATTACTCAGGCTGTAACCCGCCAAGTCAGACGTCATCCCTTCATTGGCTGGGCGGCTCCCTGCATTCCCAATCGATTAATTATCGAGCTCTCTCCCCACCACTCATACGCACCTACGTCACAGTCCGCACCGGGCACCAGCTTCAACACGCATCAGGTGCTGACTCAGGTTGATGCTCGCCCGCATCCTGCAGGGACCCTGGATCGAGCATTCCGCGGCTGCGGCGCCGAGATGGGAGTGCGGGCTGCGGGCTGCGGAATGCGGAATGCGGGGTGATGCGACCCCTCCGAGGCTTAAAGGTGCGAAGCTGTGGTCGTCTCACAGAAGTCCAGAAATACTTGGATGCAAGTTGCTGGCGTTGTTGGGTTCTCCGGGTCTTTCTTTGTTGTCGTCATAGCCCCATTGGGTATCTCTCGGGGCAGTCCCGACTCCTCCGGCCCTCTCCCGTGCCCAATCCAGCGACTGCAGCCCCGCTGCTTCAGGCTTTATCCCCGTGTTCGTCTCAACACACCACAACCTGAAGCCGACTGCACACATTGACTTCGCCTCCGTCGTCCTGCATCTCATCCTCGTCCTCACTCAGGCAAGACATCGGCGCCGGCATAGGCTGCTCTCACCATGGCGGCCCAGTGCTCGATGCAGAACGAGAGCCAGATGCGAAAGCATGGTGCCGGCTATCTCCCCATTGAGAACTATGGCTTGATTGGCAACATGAGGACGTGTGCCCTCGTGGGCATGGACGGCAGTGTCGACTTCATGTGCTGGTGAGCTGGTCCATGTCCCTGCCTCTGCTGAGGCTAGGCCTCGAGGATCCATGCTAACACCCCCACGGGCCCGAGTTCGACTCGCCTTCGGTCTTCTGCCGTCTCCTGGATAAGGACAAGGGAGGGTACTTCAGCATCCACCCGGCCGAGAATCTGAGCTGCACCACCAAGCAGCAGTATCTTCCCTCGTCAAACATCCTGCAGACCCGCTACATTCACGAGGATGGCGTCGTCGACATCGTCGATTTCTTCCCTCGCCCCAAGAACGCCAAGGTCATCATCAAAGGGCCCAAACAAGGCGCGTACCGGGAGATGACGAGTGTCCAGGAGGAGCTCAAGCAGTGGCTGGTCCGCCGTGTTGAGTGCATCAGGGGCCGCCTTCAGCTGGGTCGGTAGCATGTCCTTCGGTCCGGCAGTGCCCTGTGGGCCGGATTTGAGAGAGAGCGGCAGCGAGCTGACGAACAGATTCAGATGTCGAGATCTTTCCTGCCTTTGAATATGCCACCGAGCCACACATCACCACCATCGTCCAGGAAGAGGGCGTCCATCACAGCACCCAGAGCAAGACGGCCACCTTCGTGAGCAAGACTGCCCGACTCCAGCTCGACGTCAGCATCGACCGCGGCGAGGGCTGCGACGACAGCTGGCCCATCGTCCGCTTCAACAAGGTCAGGAAGCCAGGAATGTTGGGTGAGGGCGTGGTGGCCAGAATCGACATCTGCGAAGGCCAGGCCGTCTCCTTCATCATCCGCAACGACGCCCCGAACCACACCACCGAAAACATCACCAGCGCCATCCTCGACACCCAGCAGCACGACACCCAGGCATACTGGTACAACTGGATCTCCAGGAGCAAGTACAAGGGCCGCTGGCGCGAGGTCGTCAATCGGAGCCTGATGATCCTGAAGCTCATGACATACGAGCCGACGGGCGCCATCATTGCCGCCCCGACCTTCTCCATCCCGGAAGACATCGGGGGCGTCCGGTTTGTGTTTCGAACTTCTCCCATCATCCCCCATACCGTTCTAACGAAGACGACTAATCACCAGACCAAGCAATTGGGACTATCGCTTCTCGTGGGTCCGCGACTCCAGCTTCACCATCTATATTCTGCTGCGCTTGGGCTTCACCGAAGAAGCCGACGCCTACATGGGGTTTATCAGCGAGCGCTTTCTCAAGTCGCGCATCGAGGACGGTGGATTGCCCATCATGTTTACCATCAGGGGCGAGACCGACATCCCCGAGCGCGAGTTGTCGCATCTAGACGGGTACCGCGGTAGCAAACCCGTGCGCATCGGCAACGGCGCCGCCTTCCACCAGCAGTTCGACATCTACGGCGAGTTGATGGATGGCATCTACCTGTACAACAAGTACGGTAAACCCGTCAACTGGGACCAGTGGTGCTCGGTGCGCCGCATGCTTGACTACGTCCTCACCATCATGGACCAGCCGGACATGTCCATCTGGGAGGTGCGCAACAACAAGCAGAACTTCACGTACTCCAAGATCATGCTGTGGGTAGCCTTTGACCGGGGGCTGCGCCTGTCCGAGAAGCGCAACTTCCCCTGCCCGAACCGAGCCAACTGGCTACATGCGAGGGATAGTCTTTACGAAGAGATCATGGAGAAGGGTTACAACACGGAGATGAAGTGCTTTGTCCAGAGCTACGAGAGTCGGACGATGCTCGACTCCTCCATTCTCATCGCCCCACTCGTCTTCTTCATCTCACCCAACGATCCGCGCTTCTTGAACACCATGGACCGCATCTTGCTGCCCCCCGAGAAAGGCGGCCTTACCAGCACCGGGCTGGTGTACCGATACAACACAGACATGTCGGAAGATGGTGAGTTGGCTCTCCTATTCGGAGGGAAGAGATCTACAACTTGAATTTTGGGCCAGTACTGACTCCCATTCCAGGCGTGGGCGGCCGCGAGGGCGCTTTCAGCATGTGCACTTTCTGGCTGGTTGAGGCCATGACGCGGGCGTCGGTCTACGAGCCCAAGTATCGGGTGCGAGCCATCAACTTGTTTGAGAACATGCTCAGCTTCTCGAACCACCTGATGATGTTCTCCGAGGAGATCTCGCGCAGCGGCGAGCAGCTGGGCAACACGCCCCAGGCGTTTAGCCATCTGGCCCTGATCAGCGCCGCCTTCAACCTGGATCGCGTGACCGAGGGCCGGACCGGCTAAAAGGGAGAGCTGGTGGTTCTGTCGCTATAGATGGCGAACAGGGCTCTTCTTGTTCGAAGTTGTTTAAAAATGGATATCTCTCTCCAATGTCTACCGAGTTCAAAATCGAGTCTGTCTCGACGCCGAAATCCACCCGCTCTCACGGGACTAAGACTGCCAATATCTGCCTTCTTTCCCTCCAAGTTCCGTAAACGCCATCGCTATGTTTTTTTTCAATATCCACTCCTTCTCTCCGTCGCCTGTTCCAGCTGCAACCAGCATCACAACTTGCCCCCTCTATCCTACGACAGATCCATCTCGTCCGCAATGCTTCGATCCCCCAGGGAACTCAGTCCCGAGCTGGGCGGCCGCGAATCTTCCCCGTCGCCATCCCCTTCGGCGTGGCCATCCCCATTGGCGTACCCGTTCCGCCCCCCTCGTAATGGCTCCGGCGTCTTCTGCCCCGCCATCCTCCGCCGCTCCTCCCAGACAGAAATGCTCGGGCACTCTCCGCCCTCCACCAGCACATCCCCGTACTCGATGCTGCGCCCGAGAAGCGTGCCTAGGAATTTAGAGTCGTCGTCGTTCTTGCTGTGTTTTTTCTTGAGCGCTTCACAAAACAGCTCCCATTAGCACAGACCTAGCCAGACTAGAGGTTCCCAACACTAGCATAAGTCGGTGTTCACGGCGTAAAACTCACCATCCAGGTAATCCCCCGCCTCGTCGTTCCCGTCCAGCGCAATCCGCGTAATCTCCCGGTTCAGCGCCCCCGTCGCCCACGCCACGAACCCTTCCACCCCGCGCATGTCCTCCTCCTCGAGGTACTCTTGCTCCTCGCGGATGCGCTCCGGCAGCAGCGCGCCGGCCCGCTGCAGCGCCATGCGCACGTCGACCAGGGTCGGGGCTGGGATGACGGGGTTGAGGGTTGCTGCCGCTGAGGGTGGTGCGGTGGTGGGGTTGGGGTCCTGCTGCTGTTGCAGTTGCAGTTGCAGTTGCTGCTGCTGCTGCTCTTCTTCTGGGGTGGTGGCGGGAGGGAGGAGAAGGAGATGGAGTGGCTCATCGATGTCGTTGCCGAGGGTGTTGTTGTGGGTTGCGTAGAGGGCGGTGAGGTGGCACAGGTGTAGGAAGTAGCGCGCCGCGAGGTCGGTGACGGAGTCGAGGACGGACGTCTTGGCGCTGTGGTAGCCCGTGGCGCGGAGGATTTGGAGGACTGCCGGGCGGAGGAGGGCGTGGAAGAGTGGTGGCGGTGGTGTCATTTTCGCTTGTGTGTTGTTTTGTCGAAGGATGAGTTGGGAAGTGGGTGAGTGAGACGTCGGGTTGACAATGGTCTGGAGTAAGAGTTGGAGAGAAGAAACTTGAACCCCAGTGGAGGGTCCGGTCCGTGGCTAAACCCTTAACTCCTCGACCGAGGTGGGAATAAAATAGGAATAATGGCGAGTTGCTCCTCGTCACAAGCAGCTTCGGAAACCAGAAAGCCCACTCATGGCCGCCTGAGCTCACGGGCTTCACGCGTCGCGTCCCTCCCTCTGTCTGCCTGCCGAGATTTGGCTGATCTCTTTAAATGGCGTATTTCGACCAAATCGAGTCAAAATCTGGCATAAATCAATTAAAACGTTTGCTGGAGTGTCAGGTCTGGGTTTCGGTGTTGATGGTTGGTGATGAATCTTTTCTGGAAGCCTTTTCGGCGGTTCGATGTTCTGGCGACCGGCCTGGGAAAGCAACCTACAGTTCCACCGCTGATCCTTGCCAGCTGCCCCACAGCCCCTGGTCGCGCACGAGCGCACCCACAGGCTGCAGGCGAAACCTCCACTGCCAAGCAGGGAGTTTGCAGGGGGTCGTCAATCCATCGCATCGATCGCGTCTCCCATTCTCGAGGTCTCTTGAATCCAACAAAAGTCCCAACCACTCGAATTGGCACCAAGCATCAAACAACGATTCGTACGATCTAGTCGACAGCGACTGCGACTGATTTTGCGACTACCGGCAATCAGGCGACCGTATCTTATTCCGCAGCCAGTCTTCGCGCGGTAGCTGTCCAAGCACCGAGCTCCGATCGGGCTGAGCTTGTCGACAACCGCCACGACAACCCTCATCATCCTCCGACGACAACCGCTTGCCTTGAATCATCGAGCACAACGACCAGAAAATGGAGGCTCCGCAGCAGCCGCCGCCTCCAAAGCGGCTGCCCAGCTTGAAAATCACAAACAACCCACCAGGCCCTGCCACCACGGGCCCCACCGCTTCTTCGTTGATCACCCCGAACTCTTCGTTCCAACAGTCCATGTCACCTGGCCCGGCTACACCATCTCAAGGACCGCCAAAGATTAGGCTTGTGTCGAAATCACAACCACCGACCCCCGCCGACCCCAACCCTCCCTACCTCATCGCTCGCGCCGGCACGATTGCTGCGGGAGCCGCCGCCCCGAAGCCCACTCAAACCAAGGGTGGCAGGGTCTCCAAGCCATCGGCAAAGAAGCGGACAAGAAATGAAAGTGAAGACGACGAAGACGTTGCCCTGGCTCACGGCACCACCGCCGAGCACCGCGCCAAAAAGACAAAGATCACGCTCAAGCCGGTCACGCCCGGGCTCACGAGGCAGCCGACGTTGAAGGTCAAGCCTGTCGGCCGGATCCCGCAGAAACCGCTCGGCGAAGGCTACGACTCCGAGGCCGAGGACCGCGACGTCGACCCCGTCATCGAGGAGCAGGTCCTGTTCCGCATGATGCCCGGCGAGCACTGCGACTACCTGCGGAGCGCCCTCCAAGCCAAGCAGATTGGTCTCCCCAAGTCACAGGGAGGGGCAGACTTTAGCATCAAGTGGCTGGACGACGAAAGCCGCCGCGCCGTGGTGATGGTCAAGGGTCAGCTCTATGCCGCCATCCTTCTCGACCTCCCCACCATCACCGAGGGCATGAAGACGTGGGACAAGAAGGCCATGGTCAAGTCGTCCGACATCTGCCAGATGCTCATGGTTTTTGCCCAGGTGCGGAGTGAAGAAGAGGTCAGGACGGTGCCCCTGCCAAAAGCGGTCGAGCACGGCCATAGGTGGCCGCACGGCATCACCCCGCCGATGCACGATGCCCGAAATCGCCGGTTTCGCAAGCGGCTGAGCAAGCTGGAGATCAAGAACAAGGAAGCCGAGGTCGACCGCCTGCTCTCGTCGGATCGCGAGGCCATCAGCGTCCGGACCGAGTGGATCGACAGCAAGCAGAACGGCACGGCGGACGAGGACGAGGACGACGAGGACGAAGAGGAGTACGAGGAAGACGCCGAGGGCGAGGCCGACGATTACTTTGGAGATGCCGACGCGGAACAAGCCGACGAAGACGGCCTCTTCGACGACGCCGCCCTAGAAGCCGAGTTCCTGGAGGCGGTCGAGACACCCGCCATGGATCTCGCCACGCCCGGCGGTGCCCTCGCCGCCACTCCCGGTGCCGCCAGCGGTGCCACCCCCGCGGCACAGGCAGACGAGGAGGCTGGCGGTGCGGACGAAGAAGAGTCCGACGAGGATGAGGACGAAGACGCAGACGAAGACGAGGAGGACGAGGACGAGGGCGACGACGAGGAGGTGGCCGGCATCCGAAACGAGATCACCAATCTCAAGAAACAACTCAAAATGTACGAGGACCAACTGGCGGCGTCGGTCTTGCCCATCATGCGGAAGCGTCTCGAGGTGAACATTAGGAATGTGAAGTCGGAGATCCTCCTCAAGAAGTCGGCCATTGGCGAGACAGAAGAAGACTAGGCACGCCGAAGCCCGGGGTCTATGTCAAGGTGCGGGGAGTTTGTGTTGTTTTGGGAAAGGAGACGCCATCTGCTTTGGTTTGGGCCGAGGGAAAGGGGATTCTTAAGGAAGTGGCTGGCTGGACATCCGAGAACGGAGTCATTACAGCGATGGCCAAGTCCACTATACAAACCTGCGGGTAGCATTGAACCGAAGGCAACAAAAAGGAACCATCAGAGTCTTTGCCATGGTGCAGCTGTGCCAAGATATACACACACATAACAATACAACAGTGTTTGTACACAACCAGACGGGCCACCGTCGTCGCCCCCCTTCCACCCACCCCAATAGATGCCCCTTTACATACCCTTGAGGTAATTGCTCTCCTTGATCCCGGCGCGCCGCTCCTTGCGCATGGCGCGCCGCAGCTCCTCCCGCTTGCCCACGGCCTCGATCGCCTGGCCCACGTTCCCCGTCTCGGCCGCCGGCAGGTTGACCGTCTGCTTCTGCAGCGGGATCTTGGGTACCAGCGCCGCGAGGTCGCCCGACTCGAGGAGCTTGGCCTCCAGCAGCCGCTGCCGCTTGAGGGCGAGGCGGCGTTGCTTCTTGGACTTGGCTGCGCGGTTGCGGATTAGCATGCGTTGTGCTGGGGGGGAGGGAAAGCAGGGCGGAGAGGAAGAAGGGGTGCGCACAGAATTCGTCCCCTGCGTCCGCATCGGCCGCCGTCGACGCCTTCTTCTGCACCTCCAAGCAGTTCCACAGCCACGACGGGTAGGCGCTGTCCGGGAGCGCGAGGGGGTCCGTCTTGCCCTTGAAGTAGTTCAGGCCGTTGAGGACGGTGCCCTCCGGGCACGACGAGAGGGGCGCAGCCTTGGCGTCGGCGGGCGGCGGGGTGAGGGGCGTGAGCTCTGGTGTCGCCTCGGCCGAGGCTGTTGCCGGCGCGGCGGCTGCTGGTGATGGCGCGGCGTTGCGAGCGCTGAGGGTTGTCGTGAAGGACCGTGCTGCGACCGCTGCTGTTGTGCGGGCGAGCGGCTGGGCTGTTATTTGCCGGGCGGTAAGCCCTGAGGCTCGTCGGAGACAGGTTCGGCAGATCATGGTGGGTGGGTGGTGGTGATAGTGTGCTGGTTTGGGTTCCGGGTCGAGGTGCGATGCGGGTTGGAGTTGGAGGAAGCTAAAAATTTCTACGGCGGTCGGGATCAGCCAAGTGCGCAGTTTCGATATCAAGCGCTGCTCGGGTGACTCGCGGCAACAGACGCAGAAGAGCAGCCAAAACACCTCAATTGGGAAAGTACATGTTGTTTGCCATGTTTCATGGTGTTTTACAGCTTTCAATTGTTTGTATGTACAACTGCATCCCCAATGGAGGGATCCCACGCCAGTCCATTGCTACCAGGTGCCTTCGGCCGGCGCATACTGCTCCGGCACGATCCATCATCCACTGCATGACCATGGCCTTGTGCCCAGGCTCAAACCACGCATTCCGTGCATCCTAAATGCCTCGGTCCTTCATTGCTTCTCGCCCTCCTTCGCGAAGTAGTTCTGTTGCTCAAAGAGGTAGCCCTTGACCTTGGCGTTCTTGAGCAGGAAGAGGTACCGTTCTGCACCAACGTTAGCATCCCGCCACGTCTGCACCTCACTTGACACGGTTGTCGAGGTCACTGATGATCCATATGCCCGACCACCCAGCCCCTAACTCCCAACCCTCCGCCTCTCCGCCGAGGATGGACTGACCTCTCAGCTTGCCGCACTTCTCAAGGTGGTTGACACCCTCCCGGTAGTAGCACTTGCTCAGCTCCTCCCGGACCAGCCGTCCCATCATGACCTGCACCCATTGCTCGCGGATGATGGCGTCCTGGGCCTGCTTCAGGCGCTTCGTATCGTCGTAGTCAACGCCGTCGAAGGTGGGCGGGACCTGGGGCTTCTTGGCCAGGAAGGCCTCGGACTCGGGAGTCGGCATGATGCTGGGGGTGGCGACGCCGTGCGTTCCTGTAGCCGGCGCAGGTCGTGTGTTGGGGGTGCTTGACGGCGGACAGTTGAGCTTCGATCGTCACTCGTCAATCGTCAATTGCGTCGTTCGTGAGCCGACCGATGCAGCTGCTGCCACTCGCCCAAGCTCCCGAAGCGCTGCCTGAATTCGCAGGCCCAAATGCGCTGGCCCACACAGAGTCCCGCACCCGCGGCGAAACCGAGAAGGGCTAGCGCCATGGCCTCGAAGGAAACCCGCCGGGACCCGCTCTTGCTGCACTTGGCGCGTCTCGCGGTCTCACCGCCCGCCTGATCCGCCCATTCCGCCCCGACCCCGCTGAAATTTTGCGATAAGGCGCGAAGTTTCTGATCTTTTCTTATCCGTCGCCCAGCCACTCTCTCTCTCTTCGCGGACCTACTTCTTCCCTCCCCCCAAGAAAATTTCCTCCTCTGCCCATCTCTCTCTTCCTCACCCATTCACCCATCCACAGAACACTCTTCACACCCTCACATTCCCCCCCAATCAATCATCATGGGCAAGAAGGATACCAAGGCCGTCAAGGCGAAGGCCGCTCCCGTGCCTGTCAAGGCCGAGAAGGTCACCAAGAAGGAGGTCGCCAAGAAGCCCGTCAGCAAGAAGTCCAAGAAGGTCGAGACTGAGTCGGAGAGCGAGTCCGAGTCTGAGTCCGAGTCCGAGGCCAGCTCCGAGTCTGAGGCCAGCGACTCCGACTCCGACGTCGAGATGGCCGAGGCCCCCAAGGCCAAGGCCAACGGCGCTGCTAAGGAGAGCTCTGACTCTTCCGACTCTGAGTCTGACTCGGACGAGGAGGAGGAGAAGCCCGCCGCCAAGGCCGTGAACGGCAAGGCCAAGAAGGCCGAGTCCGAGTCCGAGTCTGACGTGAGTTGCCCTACGAACCTCCCATTCACAATCCTGGTTTGCTGACTCTCGATGCTCAGTCCGACGATGATGAGGAGAGCGGCTCCGGCTCTGACAGCTCCGATTCCTCGGACGACGAGGAGGAGGAGAAGCCCGCCGTCGCTGAGAAGCCCTCCAAGAAGCGCAAGGCTGAGGAGGAGCCCGAGGCTGCCGAGGCTTCGGCCAAGAAGAACAAGTCGGATGGTGAGGAGTCCGAGAAGAGCTCCACCCTCTGGGTCGGCAACCTCGGCTGGGGCGTCGACGACAACGCCCTCTACGAGGAGTTCCAGAGCTTCGACGGCATCACCGGCGCCCGCGTCGTCTCGGACAAGGAGACTGGCCGCTCGCGTGGCTTCGGCTACGTCGACTTCGACAACTCTGGTGCCGCCGAGAAGGCTTACAACGAGAAGAACGGCGCGCTCCTCCAGGGCCGTGACATGCGTCTTGACTTCGCTGCCAAGCCCAGCACCGACGGTGCGCCCAACGCCCGCGCTGCTGACCGCGCCCGCAAGCACGGCGATGTCATCAGCCCCGCCAGCGACACCCTCTTCGTTGGCAACCTTCCCTTCAGCGCCGACGAGGAGTCTGTCTCTTACTTCTTCAACGAGGTCGCCAAGGTCGCGAGCCTGCGCATTCCTACTGACCAGTGAGTATCTCCTCCTCTTGTGGGGTCTGCTGCAGATCTAACTATTGAAATAGGGAGACTGGTCGTCCCAAGGGCTTCGCCTATGTGACTTTCGCCTCGATCGATGATGCCAAGACCGTCTTCGAGACCCTGAACGGCGGTGACCTCGATGGCAGGCCCGTCCGTCTGGACTATGCCAAGCCCCGTGACAACAACGGTGGCGGTGGTGGCTTCGGCGGTGGCCGTGGTGGTGGCCGTGGTGGCGGTCGTGGTGGCTTCGGCGGCCGTGGCGGTGGTCGCGGCGGCGGCGGCGGCTTCGGTGGCCGTGGCGGTGGTGGCCGCGGCGGTGGCCGTGGCGGGTTCGGCGGTGGCCGTGGCGGCGGTGGCTTCCAGGGCAAGCGGACCACCTTTTAAGAAGTGACGTGATGTGGCCGCTCATGAGGGATCACAACGAGGGCGATGCGCAGTTTCATCTGAGGGCTTGTGGGTTGTCGGCTTTTGAACTCTAACTCCCGACCTGGGAGCTGTGGGCTTTGAGAGAGAGCTTCTTGCCAAGAAGCAGCGATACACCTGAGGGCTTATCTTGACTCGTGGGCTGGTTAGCTCTTTGACAGCTTCTTGAGGCATCGGCTCAGAGCGATGCGGGCGGCTTGCTGGATCTTGGCCTCGTTGGCGGTCATTCAACTTTCTACAAAGATGATGGGTGGTTACTCCGTGGGCTCGTGGGCTTTGTGGGCATCACTAGCGACGGGGTTGGAGCGGCGACTGATCCTCAGCCGCCGTTCTTTGCCCCGTCGTCTTGCGGGCTTCCTGAGGTTCTGAGGGCGTCGAGGGTTTTACTCCGTGGGTTAAAAAAGTTCGGGTTGATTTCATGTTTGTACGGTACGGTTACGGGGGTGGGGGTTATCTTTGCGTTTTCCATTTTCCGGACCGGTTCGCGACGGCGCCAGGTACGGTCTCGACAGGTAAACGGACGATTCTACACATGGCTTGCTCCGGCTGCCTAGTAAGTATTCCATCTACCCAAGATGCCCTGACTTTGCAGCAGTGCCAATACCCAGTCAGCGTTGTACGAGTAATAGATAGCCGGGACATTATCATCTTCCACATTTCTTCTGAGCTTCTTGAGACGTGACCATGATATGATGCTGCTGAATAGCGCGGTTTTTGGATCAAGATGCGCGCGCCATCCAACCTTGTCCCGCCGCCGTTGGGGATTAACAACAAACTGCAAGTTTAACACCTAAATATGGGGGTATGATTTGCTGATGACGAGTCCAGACTATTTCGATATTTCCATGGTGCTCCCAGAGACGAAAAACGCAAGAAGCCAACCCAGACCAAAAACAAACCATCGCCAATGTTGCAAAGAGGCGCGCGCAGATGCAAGAATCCCCAAGACCGAAACCCGCAAGGCCTAATAGATATCAACCCACCACTGTCCGCCTTTCAACGTCGCCATCCCAATCATAACGACATGCTTCATGAGAACGCATACATTCCTCTTTGCCCTTTGCTAGCGAGGAAACCACCGACGGCATGCCATCCCGCCATCGTGTTTGTGCGACATCTTCCTGTCGTGTGTCGTGTGTCCGTTCCAAGTTAAGCAGCAACGCTCTTCCCCACGCCCCCCCACCGAATCCTCCTCAGCGTCCCAGCACCACCGCCGGCGCGCACCAGCTCCCCGCCACACGACGACGACCCATTCGCGCCGCTACCACCGCCCAGCGAGGAAGCGATGCCCGCACCGCCCTCCTGCCGGCCGACCTCCCGGCCGATGACGTAGCCGGCGCCAAAGCCGACGACCGAGACCAGCACGACGACGCCGGCGCTGACGACCCACGTGAGGAGGGTGGGGCTGACGCTGAAAAAGAAGGGCGTTGTCTCCTCGGAGGTGGTGTCGTCGAGGAGGGTATTAGCCGAGGTGCGCTTCTTCTTAGTCGCGCGCGGGGGCTTAGACTGGGTCGCGGCTGCGCGCTTGGTCTTTTCGGCGGCGACGGCGGCTGCTTCGCGGCCCGAGGTGGAGGAGGGGCACGAGGGGGCGGACGAGTTGGATGCTGTCCGCGCCGGGGCGGTTTTGGAGGCCGGAGCGGTGTCAGGTGCCATGAGCTCCGATTCCGGGACCAGGCGGAGCGACATTGGTTGGGAGGAAGGGACGACGCCGGCGGTGGGGCCGGCGCGGCGCTCATCCTGCTGCTGCTTGGGGAGGCCGCGGGCTGCGGCGGCGCAGGAGAGGAGGGTGGTGAGCGAGGCGCGCAACGCGGCCTCGTTGTCGGCCTGGTAAGAGGGAGACATGAAGTTGGGCGGTCCGCGGTGGGGCCGGGAGTGGGGCCGGTTAGGCATAGGAGGACGGGAGTGGGAGGGATGGTGGTGTGAGGGTGCCGAGCCTGTGGAGTGCCGATGGGCGAGGTGTGACGGAGGATGGGAAAAGGCGTTGGGCTGGGGCCTGAACACGGGCGTGTTGTTGGATGGCCGGCCGAGGGCAGTTGCGTTCTCGTCGCCGTCGCTGTCCGAGTCTGTATCTACCGCCGAGCCCCTCAGAGGGGGCTGTTGGCGGAGGTGATTTGCGGCCGGGTGTACCGCCTCGGTCGAGCTGGTCATGACGCGGTCCTCTTCGCTCTCTGTCTCGTCATATTCCTCCTGGCTGCTGGTCGCGCCCCTTTGGCTCGCAGGGTGGCCGACAATAAACGAAGCAGGCATGGGGCGCTGTTGTTGCTGCGACCGTCTCCGCCTGGGTGGATACGAGTTGCTGCCGACCCTGAGGCCTGTTGTCACGATGTCGTCGCCGATGGACGATAGGGATGACGACGACGGCTGCGAGGCGACCTCGACCCAAGACTCTGAATTTGCGGGCATCAGTCTCCGACCCAGACTCGATGCAGCGGCATCCGAGTGATTGAACTGACCGTCATTCCGGCGCTGGGGCGATGGGGCGCCTGACCGGGCTGCGGGCTGCGGAGCACTGGCAGTGACACCGGCGACAGCAGCGACGCCGGCGACACTGCGCTCCGCCCCTCCCGGCCGTGCGCTCTGAGAATCTGGGGGCGGCATGGTGGAAGCAGTCACTTTATTACGGGGGTATCGAAGAGGACCACGACACTCGAGGTGATGGAAGTCGGTATCATGCGAAAGGTGCGAGATCGCTCTTGATGGCTTGCTGGCCTGTTGGTCCCCTGGTCCCTCGCGAGCCCCGCCTCGTTAGAGTGGAGTCGGGACGACGACCTCGTTGATGCGCGCTCGCCTCTTCCGTTAAACGGCAGCGGTGGAACGTCGACCTGGCAGGTGAGCCGATCCGCAGGCACGTCTGTGAGACAGAAGTGCAAAGGGTCGAGAACCCCGCGACTCGGATCGCCGTGTTGCACCGCAGGTTGGTAACGTTGGGTGATGTGGGAAGGCTTTGTTGTCTTTGTCGCTGCCCCAACAAAATGGCACACAGCAACGTTTGGGGCTGGCCGTGGCAGTAGCACACACCTCACAGGCTCACTCAGGTGGTGGGCGAAGCGCTGCAAGCGTGACCCACCACGCTGACCGAATGCGGGACGGTCATCCCGACGCTTCCCACGCCCTCATTGGCTGCCTGGGAAGCTTGTCTGCCAGGCGCTCCCGGGCGCAGGAGGGATGACGTTATGCGTGCCCAGTCCGAATGCGACCTAGCTTGTTGACCTTGAACGACAGTCAAGACTCCCGTCCGGACTGGCCACGGTGAGCTCGCCCACCTCGGAGTGTTGGTTGTTTGTGTGAAGCTTGATTACAGGCCCTGGCTTGCATGGGTTTGATTTCAACCCAAAATACACCATGGTCACTCGGATCCGTTTTCCAGTAAAGTGCCTATGATTCGTACAACCTGGGTTGTTTAATTCAGACGAATCCAAACGTCTAGGTAATTACCAAGGAAACAAAGCCCGACATGAAGAATGATAGGGGCAGTCTTCATGGCAACTACCTAGGTACTCAAAAGAGCAGACGGGCGACCCAGCAAGTCAAGACCACCATCACCACCTCATCTACCTGCCCTATCAATTCTGCAACCACAGCTTGCATTGTTGCAACTCGGAGTCCGTCGTTCCATGGAAGTTTCCCTGACCAACCCCATTTTTATATGCTGGAACCACTGGAAGGATTTATCCTCCCGTTTTCCCCCTCTTCTTCTTTCCTTCTTCTTGGCGTCGTTCTATTTGAATCCATCTACCAGAAGAATTCGAAAGTTTGACTCAATCACAGGGTGGAACCCTTGCTGAAGTGCTGTGGCCTGTGGGACCTGAGAACGGCCCGGCTGCAGTGGGCGCCTGGAGCGGGCTGTCTCTTCTTCTCTCATCCATTAACGTCCACAAAACCAAGATCCCATCAAGTAGTTGTGGCTGGATTTGCATCTTATTCCCACCGCTGACGCTTTCCCCATCCGCAAGTTGCAACAAGGCCGAGCAGTATGATGTGATCGAGAAGCCTCCGACCGAGGCCGGTTCCGCGCCGGCTATTTTCCCCGGGCACGGCGCTCACGGGAAATCGGGCATCGTGCATCGGGCATCGAGCATCGGGCATCGAGCGGGCATTGGCGCATCGGCGCATCGCCCAAAGTGAGGGATATTGCCTATCCTTGGAGAGGGCGGGGGCCCACGCGAGCGATCGCCTCATGCGGGACATCGGGCCCCCGAACAACCAACAGCCAACAGCCACTGCAACCTCCGCGACGCCCAGTGCGAGCCGTCAGAAAGTGAGAAAGCGAGAACACATCAACCAAATGCGGTGGTGACGTGGCAGTAATCTGCCGAGACGGTGCCGTCGCCGACCTCATGCCGAACACCAAACAACGGGCGCGGGGGGAGGTTGAGCACCCCGCTGTGTGGCATCATGGACCTCATTGGTGACTATGCAAACTACTAGTCATCAGCGTCACAGTTTCGAGACGAGCTGCGGTGGGGGTTTTGGAGTAACAATGCGGAGGACTGAATGCCTGGATCGCCCTGATCATCTGATCATCCGATGCGGACTTTGGCCAAAGCACGCTGTAAGAGGCTGCTGGGTGCCTGGCACGCCTGGGTCAATCAGCCGACTCCAAGGCAGACATGCCAATCCGGGGTCACGGTGTGCGGCGACGGTCGGGTGATTCGGATCGCCTTGTCGAGAGTTCGACACCTGGGGGCAGTCAACGGTTAATCATAGCCTTGGATGTTGCCCGACGTCAAACTAAGCAACTAAGCGTGACGAGGCGCTTGTTGCCGTTCTGGTCACAATTCCAATTACTCCTCTGGGAATCTTTCGTCTAAGTGGTGGTGAGCTTCCCCGGGATTGTCTCGGATTCTAGCCTGTACCCCCGGATCGGGCCGTCACGTCCATGGGCCTCGCCCCTGAATTGCATTTGCGAGCTATCGGATGGCTACAAAGTTTGTACTACCTGTTGATGTCAATACCACTGACGGGCATCCATCGCAACCGACCGAGTAAGCACGGCTTCAGGCCAATGCGGCTGGCCACACACCTGACAGCAACTGACACCTTTCGCGCCGGCCTTTTCAGCAACAAAGACAGTCGCCAGACATTGCACATCGGCCCGCCGCCTCCTGCGAGCGCCAAGCACAAAGGCAGGCGTGTCAAAAAGGAGCAAGCCGGGCCGCCAGAGCCGTGGGGCCGCTGCATGAGGGCATCCGAAGGGCCAGAGGAGAGAGGGCATGTGTGAGAGGAGCGACATGCCCCGCCTTCTCCAGCCCGAGGGAGTCGCAAGAACCCTGAGAGATGCGGCTCTGTCCCAGTTCTCGGATGGTCCTGGCAAATGAGCACCGAGTCTGCCACACTCTGCAACCCTCGACCGGAGTCGCGATGCATAGAGCCAAGCCCTACCCAATGGGACCTGCCCGCGTTCATGCAACCGGCGCTGTTCGTTGTGCCGGCATGTGGCAACTAACTGCGAAGTTCGACCCGCCTGGCTGGCCAGCCTGCGGGAGTCCTGCCGGTCTGGTATCAACCCCGCTTGCTCCGACGTGGTCCTTCAGGGGTGTTGAGCTGGGATGGACTGATGGCTTTATATACGGGAGGGTGGACGGCCTCGGAAATGGAATGGGTTCAAGCTGGAGTATCCTGTAGCTTCTCCTGCCGGGTCTTGAACAAGAAGCGCTTCCCAGTTCCCATATCTTCTGCGCTCTGCAGACTTGCCCGACTTTCGCCCGCTCTCTTGCTCGAACATGAACCACAACATGTCATCCATCTGGGCCGTCATGGAGACGCCCCTGCCGCACGCCGATCTGGACCCATTCTATCCGAATCCGAACCCGAGGCCGAAAACTCCTCCTCCTCCAAAGACAGACTCGGACACGGACCAGGAGTGAAAGGTTGTTGGGCTTGATAGGGGCTCCCCTCTCTATCCCCATGGTGAGCACCTTAAGAGCTAGAATGGGGCCCAACGCGGTTGACACTGCGCTGACGTTGTTCATGTATGTAGGCTTCGTCCTGGAGAGATGTCGTCGGGGAAAGGGGAGCCGATAGATCCTGGCGTGGACACAGCCATCGAGGGTCGGTATGGTATGGAGAGGAGGACAGATTGTCGCAGCAAGTGCGGTATCGCACGTTTCGGAGCCCAGGAGAGAAGCAGATCTGACAAGATCATCCTCTGCCTGCCCTTGGTCCCTTTTTTTATTTCTCTTTCCCTCTCTCTTATAGTTCCGCATGACGAAGCAGGTACTCACCTTGCTTCAGCATGTTGATGAGCGACGATGAACTTATACCCAAGTGCCGGTGCTCGCACCGTCGCCAGGATTCTCTCTTGCTTTACGTTATTTTTCTGGCCACTGGAGCTCCTTGGGAGCACACGATTGGAAAGGGCAACACGGACGTTTCGAGATGGAGGAGATGAACGAGTATTCCGCCCAGGAGGACGGCGGCAGGATGGCAACAGAATGTTAGTTTATACTCACCAAATGGCGCGAGTAACCTTGCTCCTTGCAAAGCTCTCTTGGGCGTGGCATGCCACGGGCACAGACCGATCCCAGCCAAGATTTACACCAGTCCGGTTGATGAATGATTTAATCATATTCCTACTCGTCTATGCAAGCCCCAGACCTATCTCTCTGCTTACAGCGCGCTCAAATCCAATGGCACACTACTCCCCCTCCCAGCGCGATACCGCCTCACGCCTCCGGCAAACGCCCTTGGTTTCGGAAAATTCTCCTCCCCGTGAAACCGCCACCGCGTGTCCTGCACCACATACCGACTGCCGCCACTCAAGGGAGCTGCGGCAGGCGAACCGGGCGCAGGCGACGGTCCGCGTCCCGGGCTGGGAGTCTTGGCGCCTCCGCCGTTAGATGTGAGGGTGAAGTTGCTTGGGTCGAGCATCGAGAGCTTCGAGGACGCGCGGCCTGAGGCGCTCGAGGCTGAGTGAGAGAGGGACGGCGGCGGGCCCGGTGCGGAGGATGGCGGTGGTGGTGGAGGGGGCGCTGGTGCTGCCGAAGGTGGAGGTGGGGGGGCTGGCGCCGGTGGTGGCGAGGCTGGAGGTGCCGAGCGGAGTGGCGCGCTCGGAGGGGGTGGTGGTGGAGGTGGGGGCGCGGCTCCTGGAGGTGGCGCGACGTTGGATGCGGCGCGGATGGCTGCTTGTGCTGCGATGCTTTGGGATATGCTGCTCGCCGCTGGCGGTTGTGAGCGTGCTGGTGTCGGTGGGAGTCGTGGAGCAGCAGAGGGAGGCGGTGGCGGGGGAGCGGGAGGAGCAGACGAGGCGGGAAAGGAAGGAGTCGGAGGCGCGAAAGATGGTGGAGGCGGCGCTGGAGCGCCAGGGAGAGGAGGCGCTGAAGGAGAGACGGTTGCGGACGGCTTCCTAGAGCCGGGAGGAGGCGGCGGTGGCTTCTTGCCAATCGGAGGCGGCGGGCCTTTTCTGGGGAAGCTCGGTGCGCTGGCGGTGGCTGGAAGGGATGGTCTTCCTGGAATCGGCGGGGCAGCAGCGGCCGGTGGTCTTGGAACGGATCGTGACAATGTTTCCGAGTCGGAAAGATACGAAGAGTCTCGGTTTGCTGTAAAGAATCGAGTCAGGAGAATGGCAAACGAAGAACGCGCGGCTGGCGCTTACCACCGGTGTCAACTCCTCCTCCCGTCTTCCGCAGCTTCGGCATGCCCCCCGCAAACAGACCGGCTAACTGCGGGGGACCATCCGTGCTCACTGTCGATGTTCTGTCGCCCTGGTCGCTATTGCTTCTCGCTCGGAGGCCCGGGGGCGGAGGGGCCAAGCCGCCGGGTGCTTTTGGCATTCCGGGGATGGGAGGTGCGCCGAGCGCGGACGGGGCCGGGCCGCCCGACGACACCACCTTGCCGACTTGCGGGGCAGAGCGGTCATTTGTGACAGCCTTCTTGAGCGCCCTCCCTTTGTGGATATCTGCAAGAAGCGCACCCTGTGAATGCGTCAGTAAGTTCTGGTCTGGCCGGAGGGATAGGGTTTCAACGGACCCGAACTGGCGGGCGGGCACCACCACCTGATGGCGGCGGAGGAGGAGGAGGGGGAGGCGGTCCACCAAAGCCGGGGGGCGGCGGCGGCGGCGGTGGTGGTGGTGGAGGCGGCATCGCGGAAATGAGATTGGGGTCGCTGTCGAGGATGTGCTTGTGCGTCGGGGCGAGTTGGCCTTGGCCTTGGCCGGTTGTAGTCGGTCGTAGTCGGTCGGAGTCGGTCGTAGTCGGTCGATGTGGGGGGTGATGAAGAACGACCGATTGTTCGGTGGGACAGTGCAGTAGTTACTGGCCCCGACGAGCACTGCAGCAACCACAATCGAGCGAGATCCGAGCTTATAGTTTGTCGCCGGTCCTTTGCGGATGCTGGACACTGGTCGAGGGCGGATGATGAGAGGAAGAGGAAGGTCAAGGACTCTCCTTCAGGTCGCTGCTGGAGGGTTGCTGCGTCACTGCTGGGGGCTGTGGCTTGGGTGAACTGGACTTGGCGCCAAGACTTTACACGGCAGCCTAGAACCCCCTTTTCTGCAAATTGCTGGTTCAGCGCATGCAGCGAGGCCGAGGGGTGGGCGTTTTGCTCAATTGAGCAATCGGGGCCACTGAGTGCATGCAAGGATCTGCATCACGACACGCACGGCACTGCATCTCAGTTGAGCTCATGAGCTGTCGTCGACATCTTGATTCATCTGATCTTGCCACATTCTTCAATTCAACCCGCCAGGGTTTTTAATATTCAATTCATCTACGAGGACTATTCTCTTTGTCATTTCCGGCCTCTCCATTGTTACCTCTGGTCCCGCGCGCCTCCACCACCAATCTGCAGCCTCGGGTCGGCGTTGGCATTGAGTGAAAAGGCTCGGCTTGGAACGTGAAGACTAGAAGCGTCGAAGGGTGGAAGATCGAGGATCGAGGGTCGAGGACTGACGACCGAAGAGAGGAGACACGCCAGTCCCGAGAGCCACAGCCCGAGCCGCCAGCCATGCTGCGTCGTCCGTATCCACCAACCTCTGGCCTGCGCCTTTGTCAGGCCTGCGAGCTGGTCTCTGGACAACAGTGGGGACAGTCTGCGAGGACTGCGAGGTCTGCGAGGATTTCCAAACGCCCACTGGGAGCTTTGCCATCCGGGCGGCCCTCCGTCGCCCGCGCAAGCCTCACCTGGCCCGTCGCTGCCCGCTCCTTCACAACATCGCCGCCGTTCCTCAAGGCCAAACGAGCACAAGGCCCCCCAAACCCGGAAGCTCCGCAGAATAGGTTCGGCAAGACTACCGGAGCAGCAACTTCTCAGACACCCGGCATCGACTCGATAGCAGTTGCTGCTGCCGTCGACCGCGTCCTCCGGGCCGTCCTGGAAGGGCCTGCTGGCATTCCGTCTGAGGCCATCACCCTCTCAGCTCTGCGCGCAATCGCACAGCTCGATGTGAGGCCCGCATCAGTAGATTCCGGAGAGCGCCGCGCCGAAGACGCCGTCGCCGAAACCCGTGGACCAGCTTCGCAGCTGCTGGGACTGGACGGCACGGACGCCAAGGCCGGGGATGCCGCTCGTCCCCAGAGGACCCCCGTTTCTCGGTCGCAAGAGGCAATAGACAAGGTTTCGGATGCGGCATACGCCATCGTCACTCAACCGGCCGTTGTCATCACGCGGGACATCCTCGAGGAGTACGTCAAGCTCCAAGCCCGCCTTGGACGGCCCGAGAGCTTGCCCCAGATTCTCAACCTCTATGCGAGCAAGCCCAAGCCCAAGATGGTATCGGGATCCATCAAATACGTCGAGCGCAACCCGAACAAGGCCGAAAGCGCAGTCGACGTGGCAGTTGCCGACGCGGCACTGGATGCCGCGATTGAGGCCAAGGATCTGGAGGCTGCCATTGGCATCTTGGAGCAAACCTACTCATCAAAGGCCTTTCTACGGTCCAAGATCATCAAGAAAGCGCTTGTCCCTGGCCTCGCCGTTGCCGGCACGCCCTTGGCTATTTACTTTGGCGCCACCCAGCTGGCCATGATGCAGCACTCCCTGGAGCCCAAGATGGCAACCGGGTTTCTGTTTGCCGGCGCCATCTGCTACGTGGGCTTCACGGCCACCATCGGAATGGTGGCTCATTTCACGGCCAACGACCAGATGAAGCGCGTGACTTGGGCATTGGGCACACCGCTGCGCCATCGGTGGCTCTACGAAGAGGAGAGAGCCGCCCTCGACAAGATTGCCTGCGCCTTCGGCTTCTCCGAGGAGCACCGCTACGGCGAAGAGGAGGGCGAGGACTTCATGTGGCTCCGAGAATACATCTTGTCCAGGTCCATGATCCTCGATGCCGTCGATCTCATGCCGGGCATGAACTAGATCCTGGCCTGATCAGGACACTCCAGTGGACGTGGGGGGAGGCGACGGCGGTGGATGACGGTGATGCGGCCTGGGCAGTGCGCGACGTGGGACAGCAGCGTCTTGGCGCACTGCACCGAGAGGTCAGTTTGCGGGAAACACTGATCGTCACATTTGGACCCGGCCACTCTTGGCCCAACAAGTTGCTTACCGTTGTCGCCAGTGATCGCCCGTGGGGCGATGGCTCTGCCGCACTGCGCCGTGGCCGCCAAGCAGTGTGGAGCAAATATCAATCTACTCTGTGCATGCCAAACCGCCGAGATGGGATCCAAGACCGTTCATCTCGATTGCTGTGCAAGGCGCTCTTCTGCGGCTTTCCATGCCTTCGTCCGTTCAGATGACCGTCACGAAACCGTGGTGGATCAGAGACCTCCGTTCTAGATGATGAGCCTTTCCCCCGTCGTCGTCGCCACTACCCCTGTCTGAGTCAGTTGGTCTCAACTTCTTGCTCCATGGCTCCATCAACCTTCGGGTACCGTGGGTTTCGGATGCGGCTGCGGCTGCGGCTGCGGAATCGAGACGCCAGTGTGAGATGTGGGAGCCCCGTCCAAGCATGCTGCCTGCGCTTCCGTCATTCTTCTCCCTACACCTTGTCGCGCCACGATCCGTCCCGCTCCGCGATATAAAACATGCTGAGACCCCCGTCTCCCCGGGACCCGGGACCCAAGAGCATATCTACGACAGGGTCTCGACGCCACCGGGGATTGATCTGGTCTTGTGAGGAACCAGCTTGACAAACGCCCTTGGCTAGTACCCATTCACTTTCTCTTTCGTTATCTCTCTCTAGCCTGCGATGGCTGGCGGCTTTGACCCCATCGATCCGGAGCGGTGTGAGCACTATGCGGGCTTCGCTGCCCATCTGGGTCGCAGGGCCTTCGACTGCATGTACTGGTTCCTGTTTGTGACCGTCATATGCATGCTATTCATGTCGTCATGGAAATACAGCGGGTTCGTTTCTCTACCTCCCACCCCATCTCTGATCCTCTCAGCCTCTCGAAGACTGACATGAACTCCGCCTATCCACTCACCAGTGACCTCGAGTCGATCCGAATCCAGGGCCTGGAGCCCGGTTCGCGCGGGTACAAGCGCACGATGGTCCGGTGCATGGCCATCTGCGGGGCCTGCGCCGTCGTGTCGGTCGTGGCGGTCGTCATGGAGGTGTTCGCGCTTATGGCGCTGCAGTTTTGCGATGGCGAAGATCTGATGCCGCTTTACTGGTCAACCTGGACCATGATGCAGGTCGGCTCGCTGATCGCCATCTTTGGCATCATCCTCGCCGTGTTCAACGGCTTGCGGGGGAGGAACAATCCGTGAGTTCATTCTCCGACATGAGTGAGAGGGTACCAGATTTGCTGACTATACCGTGCTCCTAGGCCGTGGGCGCTGGCGCTGGGCACGCCCGTGCTTGTGGTTGCGGGCATTGGGCATGCTGTCCACGGCGCGGTGCGCAAGCGCGCCCGACAGGTGCGATCCAGGAGCCGCGGGAGCAGCCTCAACAGCCGGCTGGAGGCGAACGGCCTGCCGATGAGCAGAGAGTATGTTCCTCTCCTCTGGAAATTTACACAACTGCCGCGTTAGAACAATGTGTAGACTGACTGTGTGTGCCGCAGACAAACCCTCCGCGCTGACGACAGCGAGAAGGAAGACTCGGAAATCTCGGCCAAATTCCTCGGCTTCACGCCCGGCGGCGCGCCCATCATGAAGTTTGCTGCCGAGCCAGGTGGGATCGACCCCGGTCACGGCGTGGTCATTGGTAGGGGCGATGGGCACGTCATCATTGCCTTCAGGAAGACCATGGCGGTCGTTGACGGTGACAGCAGTGACAGCAGTGACAGCGACGGTGCCCCGGGCACGTTAGTTCGTGCTGCTGACGCTGCTGAGCCCCCGAGAAACCTGGCTCTCGGTGGGCCCAGCACGACGGCTCCGTCCAGACCAAAGTCGCCGCCTGTCGTGAGGATAGCCCCGCTCCCTGGGGCCGGTAGCGATTCTCCGGTATGATGGGTAGGGAGGTTTTGCTGGGGTTTATGGGTGGTTCTAGAGCGTTCCCTTTGTTGATTTCCGAGCGAGTCCGAAACATTGAGCATTACAGAGGTGGTTGGTTGGTCCTGTAGCAGTTGGTTTCTCCAAGACAAGCAGCATTGTCTCTCAGCCCTCGGTCTCACATACAATCCGTATTCTGTCCCGTAACATCTCATCCTCTCATGTTATCCACTTGCATCTTCTTGTTGAACAACCGGCTTACATCATCTCGACATCGCCACACCGAGCAATGGGAACCAGATGTCTCTCTTTGTGTCTTAGCTCAGGGGTCACAGCAGCCATCGTCTGTAATGTGTGCGTGTATATTCAAACAGGCATGTCCCCGGCTCTATCCAACGGTAGAGGTGATTGCCAAAGAGCCTCCTTTTCGTATCTCGCTCCATACATTGCTGCGAAGTGTATGTCTGGTTCCGCGTATGACGGGGAAAGGGAGCACACGGCAGGCAGACCTGAGAATACAACGCGGAGGGCGTCCGCAGCCCGCGGAGCACGGCAGACGGTTTGTTGTTGACGAGAGCAAGTTTGCTTCCACGACCGTTCTTGGCAAATTAATGTTTTTTTTTAAAAAAAAAAACAAGGAGGGTTTCTTCCGCGATCTGTGTGTGGTCTACCCACATATGAAGATCGGATAGCTGCGTCTCGGCGTGCTGGATTCCCGCGCAGCGAGCCCGTCGATCTGTCGAATCTTGGGTTAGTCTCCCAAGGGCTGGGCAGGGCAGGGGCGTCCGATTCGCTGGTGATAACAGCACAGGAAGAATGTCATGGGGTTTGTCAACCGCAAACTGCAGCCAGGCGGGTTGTTGGCCATGGCTGTCCGCGTTTTGTGGCTTAAAGAACGGTGATATCTTGTGTGTTGGTCTCACTCATGCGGCATCTCAGACTCAGCATGGAAGCGTCGGGAACCGCAGTACCGGGTACTGCCGATCGTTGAAATCGTCAATGTCTTGAAGCCTCGCCGCTCAAGTGCTGACGGGGGCTGGCACGAGAACGCGAGGAGAGAAGACTACAGACGACGTCAACTTTGGTGATACCATTACATCAGAGACTGAGTCAGAGAAACCTATACCCGAGACAAAGTTGAGGACTCATCAGGCGGGATGGAGAGCCAGACTGAGACAGAGAGTTGTTGTTCTGACGAGGGCCAAGAACGACCCCCCGTCGTTGGCCGCAGCCAAGAACGGCATCCAAGACGGCTCGGCGAGAGAATTGGTTACGCACAGTCGAATCGAAGCACGCGTTTAAGCTATGGTGCATATCGGCATTTGCCCTTTGCCCATTGTCTGGTGCAGTTCTGCGAGCCCGTCCCAATCACAACTCGGTCTTTTTTCATCTCGCCTCGTCCGTCCCGTGCCGACCCTTTATCAGATCCCCACCACGTCTAATGACCCAAGAGCCGCAACCCCAGTGTTGTTCTTCTTTTGCTTCATGATGAGACCTTCCGGCATCGGTACGGGGACTCAAGCTTCGTCTTCCTGCACCCGTCTCTTGGCCGGCTTTCCCGTCTCAGCAACGGAGGCTTCGCCTGGCAGAGGAGAGAGTGTGTGAAAGTGAGCAGCAAACATCAAATCCCTGTCTCCTTCCGCTTTCTCCCTCCGTATCTAGGCCCTTCCGGCTCGGCCAATTTGGAGAATCTCGCCCGTTAGACGATCGTCGCTGCGCAGTACCGGCCAAGAGCCGCCGTCAGCCTTGACCAGGGACACCTCGAGCTTGGTGCCTAAGATCTTGAAGGTCGACTTGGCGGTATCTATGGAGCCATAGAGCGGCACATGGGCCTTGTACCGCCTCGGCACCGGCGCGTCCGTCGTTGGCAAGTCTAGGACCAACTCCCGATCCTGGAACTCGACCTTGGCGGCCTCCTTGTCGATCTTCTTGAGGAAAAACGACGCGATTACGGTCGTGGGGGTCTGGTAGAAGTCGTTCCTGCGGGACGGAGAAGAGATGAGATGAGTAACATGTTCGGTACCAAGGGCTTTGCGAGCCATTAGGGTGTCCGCAGGCACAGCCGAGCTTGGCCGGCGCTTGGCCGCGAGCACATATTCGTTGGGCAGCTGCCAAGGGGCACATTCAGGAAACGCGGGCAGACTCACCTGACCGTCTCCAGTAGCTCTTCGCCCCCTGAGCCGTCCTTTCCAGCAGCGTCCTTCTTCCCGCTCCCCACAAACAAATGCCGACTCTTAGTCTTGCAGCCCTCGATCTTCATGAACTGGTCAAACTCAAGCACGCGCCGCTTGCAGCACGTGTAGCCCTTGCTGCCCTCGTGGAAGAGGGGAGCGCCGGGGTGGTGGACGCACGTCTCCCCGTCCCTGCTGGATCCCTTCTTGTAGGTAGCACCGCAGGCCTTGCGCCGGCAGATACGGCCATCGGGTATCTCCACCGTGTCGTCGTCATCCTCGGATTCCGGGGGCGGCGGAGGCGGTGTGGGAATGTGCTGGGGTGCCACGATGGGCGCACGGGGCGGGGGCGCAGGGAAGTTTGAGGCGGCAAGGAGGGTTGGATCTGCTTCTTTCTTCTCGACCTTGGGCGGCAGATCCGTGGTGCTGTGCTTCCCCTCAGTGCAGGGCTCAATGGTCATGAACTCCTCAAAAGTGAGGACACGGGGCTTGCAACACGTCCATCCTGCACGGGAGAATCTATGGTTAGCTTGGTAGGCCCAATGGTGTGTGATGGGAATCGGTCGGCCGGCTGCAGCGAGTGCGACTGTCCGGATGACCGAACTCCAGAGCTGAAGAACCACCTAAGGTCCATACCTTTCTGTCCCTCGTGGAAGACCGGCGGGCCGGGGGGGGAACGGCAGACCTCCTCCTCGTCTGTATAGTTCTTGCCGCAGCCTTGGTGGACACACTTCTGCGCCATGGCGGGTTCTCGGGATGGGATGCCTCGACGTGCGCTAAAGTGTCGTCTTCGTTGGCCGACGACAGGCGACGACAGGGACGGTGACGCAGCGCCTGACCGAGGGGCGAAAGCTGTCAGATGAGGCTTGCTTTCGGGATTACACGGCGGCTCCGTTGTTCGGCTCGAATAACGCTGATTGGGGAACCACAGTCAGCGTGGAGGTCGTCAGAGGCACACAAATGGGCAAAACTTTGGCGGGTGGAAGCTCTCTCGAAGATGATGGAAGCTTCGCATCCAGAAAAGGCACTGCTTGACGGCCTGGAGAAGGTGGGGGCGGGGAACTGGGATTGCCAGCCAGGGTTGCTGGCTTGGAGCACACCTCGGAGCCGGGGCTAGCCCCTGTATGGCCTAGCTCCCCTATAGCTGATCGCCGATTAACGCCAAGTTACAGGGAGAGCTCTGGAGATCGGAAACACTGGAACATCGGGCGGAGGACGGCTTAGTGGTTCGAACGGCTCAACGTGTTTCTCTCCCGCCCGAATTCAACCCTCGAAACCGCCGGCTACTCTGTCACGCAGCGGTACATTTCATTTCCCCACCATGCGTGTTACCGGTAGGCTGCTCCAATCCTGCCGGATAACCCTTTTCACGCGCAAGAACTGCGGCTTGTGCACGCAGGCCAGATCCGTGCTGTCGGATGTTTGGGACAGGCGCCCGTTTGCTTTCAAGGAGATCGACATCGTCAAGCCGGAGTCAAAGGCGTGGCGCGACTTGTACGATTTCGACGTCCCTGTGGTGAGTGTTCGCCGCTGGCCTGTCCTACCGTCTCCCTCCGCCCCCCTAACACTCAAAATCCGGACAAGATCCACATCAGCAAGGCCCAGTCACCAGAAGAAGATCCAAAACTGTCCTCCAAGGCTTCAAGGTTGATGCACAGGCTCACTGTGGATGAGGTAATGGCAAAGATGGACGCTGTTGAGAAGTGACAGCACCGCCCTGCCGCGGAAGCCAACGCGTGCGCCTCGCGGCGCAGACTATGACGGGATCTCTCAAAGATATCTCCCTACCTTATCTACCATAGCGTGTTGGGGAGGGGTTGAAAAAGGTCACTCCGAGCATAGGTGTTGTAGGCCCAAAATCTCAGCCACGAGAGGTGAGCACCCGACGGTTCCCTGTGCAAGTTTGCTGTTGTTCTTGCAAATAGGTACCTTAGGTGATCTTGTTCAAGGACGATTATTTTGAAGCGAGCACATTTCGAACTATGTGTTGTAAATTCATTCTGCATTGACTTGATCTCTTGCTTCGGACATCTGCTTCCTGAAAAAACAAACATAAATCTTCTTTTTTTTCCTTCCTTTTTGCTCTTTTGTTCTTTTATTCTTTTCTGTTCATGTCAGAGACACCTCACATTCACAACACGTTGTCAAGGAGGATGACACTGCAGCAACTGTTTTTGAGGAATGGGGGCTGATTTGTCTGTGAGACTGGAAGCTCATACAAAGAACTGATCCTTAGGAAGCAAGTCTCCGCGGATCAGAGGATTCCCTTCTCCTGATATCCCATGGTCTTGCTGCCACCGAGCAGCCCACGTCTCTTTGTTTGATCGCCTCCATTTTGTCCCATACTCTTGGTGATCTTGGGGATCTTGACATGAACTCGCTTTTAAACTAGAGCTATAGCGAGACGACGTAGCTGTGGCTAGAGACGCTGGCTTGCCCGCCTGCCGAACCTGATCAATATCGAGTCTCACCAAAACCCCGTCGCAGTCAAATGCAATCTACACTCAAGTCGATGCTTCGCGATCTTATCCTTCCGACTTGGAGGCTGTCAAAGTCGCCGTTTTGGCACGACTAGAGTGCTCGCAGTCACCATTTCGAATGCCCCTCAGCTCGCTATGGTACCTACCTACCCTATGTAGTTACACGCCTAATATGAACGACCCTTGACTTCCGCCACTTTCCCTGACGCGGCAGCAAGCTCATTCCCCATTGCGGCGCCCAAAGTCGTGTAGTCGGTTGCGACGTTGATCATGTGGAAGCCCTTGTCCGCATACACCTTTGCCTGTTCTCCTGAGCTGCAGTAGATGCCGCACTTCTTTCCCGCCGCCACAGCGGCTCTTAGGATGCGGTCGATAGCCTCGTCCAGCTCGGGGTCCATGTGGCTGCCGAGTATCGGATGACCAATGTTGTTGCCTAGGTCGAACGGACCAATGAAGACCACATCAACAAGCGGCGCGATTTGCTCGACGGCTTCCAGCGCTTCCCGGGTCTCAATTTGCACCATGGTCAAGAGGCTGTCGTTTGCCTGCTGCAAATAGCCCGTCATGGTCAACCCGGGGTCGAAGTTCTGCACCGAGATTGGTGAACCAAATCCCCGCCGGCCCTCCGGTGGGAATTTGGCCGCAGCGACCACCCCTTTAACCTCCTCAACGGTTCGGATGAGCGGTACCAAGATCTGATCACACATCAATAAAGTCCGCGCCGAGGTATGAGAATCGAGACGGCCGTCATACCCCGTGAGCCCCAGTATCCAAGGCACCTGCTGCAGGGTCAGCCCGCTGTGTTGCTTGCCAGAGATCTACTCTGGAACCCACGTTTTACCATCCATGGCTGGAGGTCTGGTATCCGAACAATCGGGGAAACACCCAGAGCGGCGATGGCGGGAACTGCCTCGTGCATTGCAGCATCTACGAGGCCGCCATTAACTCAGTTCTCTTACTCGGGTGGGACGTAGGACCCCAGAGCTGGTTCCCAAGCAGGCTGACTCCCTACCGTCGATATTGCCATGCTCACAGTCCACCATGACCCAGTCGGCGCCAGATCTGGCAAGGACCCTCGAGACGTTGGCCCCGGGGAGCATCTGCCAGAACCCCATGGCAGGGCGCCTGGCTTCGGCGAAGACTTGCTTGAGCCGGTTCGACTTCAACATGTTGGAATATGACAGCGTGGTGGATACGAAACGAAGCGGCCGGGTTGCTGTTTGATGCGAGGACAGACCAAGGCAGTTCGCAACAGCCAGGAATGACGACAGATAATGGGCCTGTGTGATTGCCCCGCTCTGGAGCCAGGACGGCCGTATCTGGGTCATCAAATGAGACCGAGAACTCTGCCATACAAGATGCCTCAAGCCCATTTCTTCGAATGTTGGCGCGGATGAGAATGTGTTCTTGCCTTGGAGTTTGAAGTCGAGGATTAGCCTCTAGACCGCGCTCACAAAGAGCTAGAGTTAAACATGTCCTCGCGGGGTAGCTCCAGCCCGTCACCCCCTTCGCCGAGCTAGACTCCGGCATTCGTGGCCAAATTAAAGTTTCCTTGGGACTGACTTCTCCGAGAAGTGGTCGTTGTTTACATAAGGGGTTGGCGCCGGGCCTCACTGCTCCGGACCTGTGCGACCACACAACTTGGGAAACAATTGTTCGAGCAAGTTCAGCTGTGAGCCCATTGTCGTCCTTCTGTTGATCATCGTATCTCGTCCCGCGGATGTCTTCAAAGACTGCGTTTTCGACACAATCTTGATAATTATTTCTCCCCTCATTTTATCTGCATATTTGACATCCTTTTACTCACGCTGCATGCCGAGCTCAGAGTCTTGTGTGTTGACATGGCAGAAACAGACCCAGGGGTCAGGGGTGGTGGGTGGGGAGCGTGGCTCCTGAGAATACTCGCACAGATGCGTTTGTATGCATAGCCCGATAATCGCATAACTTACTCACCACGCTAAGCCGGTCAAGCCAAGCCGCATGGCATTTGCATGCATCAATGAAGCTCCGAAGCTGCATGAAGCTTTGAAGGTTGGAGACATCAACGAACTTCACAACCGCCCGCAACCTCCGGCTAAGAAGCGCCTTAAATGTCCCCCGGTCTCGCCGGACCAGCAAACACAACGACAAGGCCGTGACACAGCTGTTTCAAGCCATTGCGCTTCCGGCCAGCCCGTTGCGACAACTTGGTGCTCTCTTCCCTCGAGACCCGTCACGGCCAACAAAGACACAGCACGATGTCGCTGAACGCCTATTTCGAGAGTAAGAAGCCCACCTCTTCTTCTTTCTTCTTGGGACATGGCAATTGTCTCTATTTAGACACTAACCCACCTGCCCGTGCCCTCAGAAAAGGTGTGCATCATCACTACCGACGGACGCAACCTCGTCGGCACCCTCGCCGCACACGACTACACCACCAACCTGGTACGCCACGCCCCGAAACCACAGCACAAATACACACACACACATACACACACACACACACACAAGCTAACCTCTACGGACGACGTTAGGTTCTCAAAAACACAGTCGAGCGCGTGATCCGCGGCCCCGACGAGGGCGAGCCCTCGGCTGAGGTGCCGCTGGGCCTGTACATCATCCGCGGGGAGAATGTGTGCCTGGTGGGGCTGGTGGATGAGGCGCTGGACGAGAGCATCAACTGGAGCGAGGTGAAGGGCGCGACGATTGGGACGACGAAGCACTGAGTTCTTTTGCTTCTGTCTTTCTGTCTGCCTTCAGGGATGGGTGGTGATGCTGGGAAGGGGGTTATATCTTGGTTGGGTGGTTGGGATAGGAGGTGGGCGATGTGGGCAAGCATGTGTTGTGTGCTGGTTGGGAAGATGAGGGGGTTGTCAAGCTGCTGCCGCTGAGCCTGGCGTTTGGGATTTGCGCGGGCGCCTTCCAAGGGTATGCCTCTCACAGCCCACTCTCTTTTAGGAATCATCTGCTGACGTTCCGCGAGAGATGGATGGGCACGTTTTTTTTTACGAACTTCTCATTGTTCAAGATACCCCAGATTGAATCAAACCAAGCCCTATGGAAACCGTGGTCTCCTTCCTCCACTAGGCAAACACCTTCTCCAGCAGGATGCCCGCAAAGGTGTCCCGGCCGGGCGACTCAACCATCCTGTTGATCCTGTTGCCCTTGCGCACGCTCAGCCAGCCCATCGTGTCGCCAGGCACGTCGTCTACTGTGACGGCGTCCATGGGATCATCCGGGTGCGTCTGCACCGTGCTATCCTTCTCGGCCGGCTTGGCCCGCCCGCGCCTGTCGACGATGTGCATGCCTCGGGTCCACTGCCCACATGTCTCGATGCGGATGTCCTCGAGCTTGGGAACCGTCTTCCACGCGGGGTCGTCGCGCGTTAGCATGTACCAGATGCACAGGGGGTCGTGCAGGGACAGTCCCTCGTCGTGGCCCTCGCCGAGGATCGAGTCGATTTTGTCAAAGGTGCCGTTCATGAAAGTGGAGGCCCACTGGGCGAGCGGACTCCCCGCCTCCTTGAGCGGTTGGACCTTGTCGTTGAAGGCTTGCTTCCGAAGCTCGTGCGGGGTGGTGATGTCCAGCGGGAAGAGCGTCAGCTTCAGCTGGCGGGACAACTTGCTGGGATAGGGCGGCAGGATGGATTCGCCGTGGATGGTTGGCGGCATGGTCGACGACGGGACGAGCGAAGTCAGGGCGAAGACGCGGGCCGCGGCGATGGCGTCGGCGATGCAGTTGAACTCGGCACAGGGGCTGGCGTTGCCTGCGACGCCCACAGCACCTCCCATCACCACGAGCTCCTTGACGCGCAGGAACGTCTCGGGGTCCTCGGACGCCGCCAGCGCGACGTTGGTCAGAGGGCCAATGGCGACGATGGTGACGGTATTCTCGGGTTCCTCCCTCAAAATTCGAAGCATCTCTTTGTGAGCACGAGTCTTGCTCGGGGTAAAGAAACGCGAGTAGGTAGGTGGTTCGGCAGAGCTGCCGGAGCCGCTGGAGGTGTCCTCAAACAGGGTCCGCCAGGTGTCGGACGGAGACAGATGCGGATGCTTTGCGGATTGGTCAGAGCTGGTGTTTTGAGAAACGAGAATAAGGAAAGTCATGTCCTGGACTTACCGCCTCATGGACGCCATGCAGGCCGTCAGCACCATCTAGGTCTGTCAGTCTCGTCGCAAGAAAAGAAACTTCCGGGGGTTGCGCGCACGGAAGTGGTCCTCCACGAGCTCCTCGTCTTCGAGGGGATGCTCAGCGCCAACAGCCACGATGGGCTTGTAAGCGTTCAGCGCGCCAGATGTGGGCTTGCCAGCGGACGTCCGCCAGGCCATCTCCTTCTCGAGCACATGGAAGAGCGCCACGACGTTGCGCAGACATCTGAAGCAACGCTGTCAGCCATTGTTTGCTGCATGCTCGAGGTACACACAAGCCGCACTTTCGGAGCGGCACATTGCCATAAGTGACCGAGATCATGGCGACCTCGAGCTCCTCGGGCGAGGCGCTGAGGGCCAGCAGCAGGGCCAAGACATCGTCGACGCCTGCACCGTGTCAGTGATCTGCTGTCTGGTCAACAATAAATAATACGGCTCAGGGCGAACCTGGGTCGGTGTCGATAATAATGCGATTCTTGGGCGCCATGATTCTGGTTGCTGTTTACGAGTGCGGGGCTGAGGAGGGGCACCCGACAGCGCCGAAGGAGACTTGAGCACTCTCAGCAGAGCAGACGAGCCAACCAAGTCTTTCTGACTGTTTGCTTCACGTAGGCAGTCTGTTTGCAAACCACGAGTCGATCTTGGAATCTCGCTGCTTGGGTTTCTTTCCAACTTGAAACTCTTCTTTCAACTTGTCAGTTGTTGGTGGCAGGTTGGATCTTATCACGGGCCTTCGCCGACCTCCGAAAGGTCTTGGAGAACCGGGCCACCCCCGTTGGTGGCTCAAGAGGCAGGTCAGGCAGGTAAAGTGCCGTTGGTAGCCTGGCAATAGCGGGTCTTATTCCTGCTGAGCTTCCCAGTTCAGACAGGATTCAGGTCCCCACCGGAGATACGCAATTGGCGATATTGCGCTGTATCGGGGATATCGACTTCTGGAAGATCGGATGGGCAGCGTTAGGTCAGGAAACCCTCCGTCTGGCACGGAATGCGTTGTGTATTTCGCCCCTCTTTCTCTCTCATCTCGTGCAACCAGACTCGATCCTGTCCTCTGTACAGAACACACAGCATTAAATATCAATCTTCACAGCTCCGGCCGTTGACGGGCAGTCGCGCAAAGTCACGTGCAGTCCATCTGCCAAGGGTCGCTTAGCCGACGCGCGCGGACCGGACCCCTGCCACGGCAGCGCTGTGAGATTAGCTGGGAACTACTGAACACCTTTCCGAATTCACGGCTTTCACGAAACTCGAGCAATCATCGCCGCGCAACCCCCTTTTCTTCTTCTTCTCTCCATTCCCATTGACCAGTGCCCGCTCCCTCCGGCGCACAACCTGTACGCCTTCTTCCCAAAACATTGACAGCAGAGAGGCTTCAATCGGGCCGGCCGTTTCGCAAACCCAAGCTCCGCGCCTCACCCAGGACCTTGTGCCACCTTCTTGCTCCTCAAAGTCAAGAGGACCCCGATCGACTCCCATTGTCTTTCAACCCCCGCATTGAGCTCTCGCTTCCACCCGCGGACCTCCATCTCGACTCCCGCGTTCCGCTGTCGTCATCAGCGAGCCCGTCGTCGCGTCCTCGCCCTTTCCAGACGGACCGCGAATTCGCCGCTGCTTCCCCGAGCCCCCAGCGTTCCCCCAATTCATCATGGGCGCCTCACTGTCTACCCTGGTCGGCTGGGCCGTGGTCATCGGATGCGTTTACATCGTTGCCTTTGGGATCCCCGGGCAGAAGAAGGCTCGTGACGCGATTCGCGGAGCCCCACAGCGCCAGCGCCTGGAGGACAAGCAGAACACCCAAACCCGCAAGGAGCCAAAGGAGAAGGCCAAGCGCCAGCGTGGCGAGGCATTCAACAAGGAGGCCGAGGACACAAGCAAGACATCACAGCCGAAGCCGCGCCCATCCAAGCCCTCGGCGCCCAGCCAGCCCGTCGACGACAGCTCCGATGATGGCGTCGACAACCGCGAGTTTGCCCGCCAATTGGCCACCCTCAAGCAGGGCACCCCCCTCAACGCGGCCAAGAAGAGCGACGACAAGAAGCAGAAGTCGGTCAAGCAGTCGCGTGCCCAGATCATCGAGGACAAGGCTGAGCAGAGCAAGGTCTCTGCCCCGTCCTCCACTGCCGGCGCCGACGCCGACGACGACGAGTCGCTGACCACGTCGCCCGTGGTCACGGCCGCCGATGCCAGCGGTGTCAGCGATATGCTAGAGCCCAAGGCTGCCGGACCCTCGGTCCTCCGCCTCACCGACACCGACAAGGCGAAGCCCAAGAAGGAGAAGAAGGCCAAGGAGCCCGAGAAGGTCGAGACCAAGAAGCAGCGCCAGAACCGCCAGAAGGCCGAGGCCGCCAAGGC